>Ga0209287_10000014_pt1 | contig 120158 bp, 94 predicted proteins | sample PPLLak3cmMay2015_2_FD_187255 | JGI IMG/M metagenome (GOLD analysis project Ga0209287, IMG submission 187255) | Freshwater sediment microbial communities from Prairie Pothole Lake near Jamestown, North Dakota, USA - PPLs Lake P8 Core (1) Depth... | ecosystem: Environmental > Aquatic >... | reverse complement strand
TGGGTTCTGCAAATCCAAAATCTGAAGGATTTCTTTCAAAAGCTAATATTTACAAGGCTTTATATCAACACGATAAAGAACTTTTCAACAACTATAATGCTTTGAGTATAACTAGCAACTTAGGTTAGTTAATAAAAAAAATAAATATGAAAACAAAACTAAGAATATTTAGTGCTTTATCCTCAATGGTGATTTTATTTGTATTTGTGAACTGTTCAAAAGATTCAAATACTGATGAAGTACAGTTAACGGGAGCATACTTTAATAAGACGTTTCCCACAACAACGGTTACTCGGTTTGCTCCCGAACTATTCACAGCGGAGCTGCATGCTCCTCCCATATTTTCGCCTAATGGTGAGGAAGTTTTTTATAGTTTAATGGAATCAAGGGGGTTAAAGTATCGAAAAATAGAGAATGGGGTATGGTCAAGTATTGCAAATGCACCCTTTAATTCTAGCGAGTGGGGCGATTCCCCCTTTCTCTCCTCCGATGGTTCTAAACTATTATTTATGTCGGCATATAATTCAACCGATGAGAAAATTTGGATATGTACTAAAAGTAATGGTGTATGGAGTGCTCCTCAGATGCTTGGAAACGAAGTGAATCAAAATAGTTCTCATTGGCAGTCTTCAATGGCTGATAATCAGAATTTGTATTTTGCATCAGGCGGAGATATTTACTATTCAAAATATGAAAATGGCAATTATATAGCTGCTCAAAAACTGGGGTTAGCAATTAATACTGCAAGTGCTAATGATTATGAAGGTTCTCCTTTTATTGCAAGAGATGAGAGTTTTTTAATTTTTGATAGGGCTATCAATTTCACCGATGCAAACCTATTTATAAGCATTAAGCAGTTAGATGGAAGTTGGAGCACAGCAGTTCCTATAACCGAATTAAATACTGTAGGCGGAAACGATTTGTATGCCAATGTTTCTCCAGATGGACGGTTTATCATGTTCCTGAGCAGTCGTAACGGTACTCTTCTTCCTTATTGGGTAGATGCATCAATTCTTAATCATTATAAGAATAGTTAAGAAACTATTTATGTTTGTAATTTTAGCGATGCAAAATATAGATTAGTAGTTGTTTAATTGTATTAAACCGATTTAATGTTTTTTTTGATTATTAGGATAGATAAATCGAATCAAGCCAATAACAATATTAGCCATTGGATTCTATCGACAAACATTTTTAACGGCGTGTGCAAATTAAAAAATACACATCAGGACGATACCGAGTCGGGTTTTTGTGTTAAATTTTATACTAAAATTAGGTATTTTAGAATTAGATTATATTGTTAATTAGATAAAACCTATGAAAAAATCATTTTTATTATCAGCCTGTCTAATTCTGATGATTTCCCTTGCCATTTCTTGTAAAAAAGATGATGCAACTTCAAACGGTTATAGCTATGCCAAACCGGCTGTTTTTGAAGATGGGCTTGAAACCGCCTCTTTAGAGAGCGTTGGAATGAAAACCACTCCAATAGTAAGTATGATGAATTATCTAAATTCGAATAGTTCGCATACTATTCATAACATCTTAATAATTAAAGATAAAAAGTTGGTTTTCGAAGAATATTTTATAGGCTATAAACTTTCATATAGTTCTCCTGACTTGAATGGGGAGTTAATAAACTATTCAAGAACTTTTGATCATCCGATGCAATCCATCTCAAAAAGTGTAACCTCGGTAATATTTGGCATTGCAGTTAAGAATGGGTATTTCCCCGATTTAAATAAGAAGATTATTGATTACTTTCCCGAATACGCTGATGTGCTTACTGGTGAAAAGGCGAATATTACAATTCATCATCTTTTAACGATGACGAGCGGAATTGCATGGGATGAAAGCACTTACCCGATTGGGGATACAAGAAATGATATTACTCAACTTTTTGCAAGCGAAGATCCCATGCGATTTATTCTCTCAAAGCCCTTGTTGACATCCCCCGGAGCAACATTCTCTTATAATAGCGGTTCAACAAATGTTGTTGGCGCAATTATTGAAAAAGCTACAGGGATGGGTTTCTTAAATTTTGCAAATCAGTACCTGTTTGATCCTTTACAATCCGAAGGGGGCGCTTGGAGCGGATACAGTAATGGACAGATACATGCTTCAGGAGGGTTATACTTTAAAGCAAGGGAATTATGCAAAATTGGTTTGCTCTTTTTAAACGAAGGGATGTGGGAGGATCAGCAAGTTATTACTCCTGAATGGATAACGAAATCACAGGAGAGGCATGTATCATCAACTGTAAATTTTTTCCCGAATTCGGGTTATGGGTATTATTGGTGGCTTACTGAGTTTTCGGTGAATGGAATAACTCAAGAATGCTTTTTCGCAGCAGGTTGGGGCGACCAGTATATGTTTATCATCCCAGGTCTTGATTTGATTATTGAGTTCAATAGCGGTAACTATAATGGTACAAGCAATATCTCACCTTTTGACTTGGTGAATAATTATATACTAAGGTCAATTGAATGAGAACTTAATGAATAATAAAAATTCATCCATCATGAAAAGAATCAATTTTTTTCTAAAGAGTTTAACGGTAGTTCTATTTCTTATATTTTCAACTAATTGTTCCAAAGAACACAACCCTGAACAAAATGTCGATTATCAAAAACTTGATGAAGCATTTACAGCTGCCCAGCAAATAGGCAATTTGAAGAGTTTAGTGGTCTTTCATAAGGATACAATACTTAAAGAGGCGTTTTATGGGACAGGCGGTGCAGATGTTCGCCATAATGTTCGTTCTGTAACCAAAAGTGTTGTGAGCATTTTGATTGGGATTGCTATAGATAAAGGCTACCTAACATCGGTTGAACAAACTTTGGGAGAATTTATTGATCCTAATGAGTATAGCATAACCACGGAGAAATCAGCCATAAAGATACGTCACCTCCTTACCATGAGCAGTGGTTTTGAATGGAATGAATTAACGGCTTCCGGTTATAATGATTGGATTTCAGCCGACAATCAGATTCAATACCTATTAGATAAACCGTTAGTCGCACAACCTGGTCAATTATTCAACTACAATTCAGCAGGAACTCATCTTCTATCCTATATTATCACTAAGGTGTCTGGAATGTCAACCTATGAGTTTTCATTAAGGTACTTATTTAACCCTATTGGTGTTGAGGAGGTTGATTGGAATATTGACAAGCAAGGGTATTGTAACGGGGGGGCTGGTTTGTATTTTACACCCCATGATATGGTTAAAATAGGTCAGATAATCCTTAATCGTGGAGTTTACAAAGGAAAAATAATAGTTTCTTCGGATTATATCGACCAATCGATTCAATCAAAAATATCCATTAACGGATCATTGCCTTTTGCTTCTGATTATGGGTATAGTTGGTGGTTGGGGCAAAATGAAAAGGGAAGTTATATTTTTGCCAATGGATATGGAGGGCAATTTATTGTAATTGTACCGAATTTAGACCTAATTGTTGTTACAACAAATACTTGGAGTGGAGTTGGTGCAACTGTGGCAAATGATCAATGGTTTAGGACGCTTGATTTAATAATAAATATGGTTTTATCATCCTTTAACTAATGTTTTTGTGGTTATTTGTTAAATATTAAAAGTACAGTATATTGTGCTAATCATTTGATTTTGAATTTAATCTTTACTAGGAAAAGTGAGATCATTGAAGCGTGTTGTTTTTCAGAATGTGATTAATCCATGATTGAAAAGATATTTTATATTTTCATAAATGGAATTACTTGTTTACTTATTTTCTCCTCGAATGCTAAAATTAATTTAAATGCAAATCCCAATATATTCGATATTTCAATGCTATCTGTGGATAAAAGTGATGCTTTTATATTATATTTGTTATTATTAACTATTTTATAAAACATATTAAATATGAAAAAAAGACTACTAGTTGCTATTTTGTTGATTCTTTCAATTAATTGCAAACTAATCTCCCAAGAGACCTGCAAGGTTTTAAAAACTGAGATCGCTAGTAAATACGAAGGTAAATGTAAGAAGGGATTGGCTAATGGAAAGGGGGTTGCCGAAGGAAAGGATAAGTTTGAAGGAACATTTAAAAATGGATTACCGCATGGTTATGGAAGATATGTATTTGCTTCGGGAGAGGTGTATGAGGGAAAATGGAAGGATGGTAAGAAAGAAGGTGAAGGAAAACTGTTTTATAAAAAGGATGGAATCGATAGTGTAAAAATAGGAGTATGGGAGAATGATTTATATGTTCGAAGAATCACGCCCCCTTCATATAAAGTAATAAGAGCAACTGCTGTGGGTAGATATTCTATTCGTCGTATAAAGGATGGAAATCGAGTTCTAGTTACTTTGTTGCAGAGTAGTAATACTAATAGTACTGTTTCTAATTTAGTTTTTTCACCAAGTAGTGGTACCGAAACAGAGGTTGGTTCTTATAAAGGATTTGAAAATATTGTTTTCCCATTTAGGTGTAAGGTAACCTATTCAACTCAAAATTTAATAAGAACAGCTAATTACGATGTTTCCTTTGAATTTGAGATTAATCAAGAGGGAGAATGGGAGATTAAAATTGACGCATAGTTCATTCTATTATAAAATCTAAATAAGTATGTTTTTTTCATTTTAATTAGATTATCGAATCCCATTGTTTTATCTTAAGAAATATTTCAGGTATAATGGACTCTTCTAATCTAAAGTCATAAGGATTTCTTCAAGAGTATTTATTTCAAGGTTTTTTATTTATTTGATAATTAATATCGCAATAATTATTTAGAAATAGTATGTTTGTAGCACGATTTTTGTTATATCATTATCTTTAATTATTAATAGAGGTATTAATACTCAATTAAATACTATGTTTATGAAACGATTTGTTATTGCTTTGACTTTATTGTTAGTGTTAAGTTTTACTTTAGTTAAGTGCAAACTTGATAGTAAGAATAGCATTAAACAAGTTGTTGATTTGGAATTGACAAATTGGATTCTTCCTAATGAAGCTGTAGTGTCAACTCCATTTAACCTTGTTTTAAGTTCGCAAACTGAAAGTACTTGTTATGGGAAAATTGTTTTTGTGAATGAGAATTATCAAGGGAAAGATTATATCTATGCACAGTCGCTTTTTCAGGATAATGGCAATGGATGCACATCTTTAACTGTTTATAAAGACAGTACGATAAGCATTACTATTAATCAGGTTGGAAAGCACTACTATTACTTTCGAAAAGATAGAGAATGGAATAAAGATTCAATAGAAATTATTCCTGAGTAGTTTATTACACTAAAAGAGATGGGTTTAATTTGTATGGTCAAAAATAACTTTCCATTGACCGTCAATTTTACCCCAAAGTAAAGAGTAATAACCGCTTAAAGTATCTTTCTCTCTTTCTAAAGCCCATTTACCAACAACAAACATGTTTTTTTCATTCATTGCCTCAAATGATATGTGGTTGAATTTGAGAATTCCCATCGCTTTTTTATCGGGATATGATTTTTTATAGTTGTTAAGCGTTGTTTGCCAACCCCTAGTTAAACCTCTTCTGCCAAGGAACCTTAGGCTATCCGATTTCCAATAACCATCCATGAATCCGTCAATATCGCCATTGCTCCAGCATTTTGCTTGGCTATCCATTACCGCAATTATTTCTTTCTTGTCCTGCTCGAAATGGTTACTGGTACACCCATTGACCAAAAGAATAGTTATTGCAATCGATACTATGTATTTCTTCATCGTTCGGCAATTAATTAAAAAATGGAAAGGAATTATCCTTGTGAATAATTCCTTTCCAAACTTAATAAGAAAAAATAAATTTTTACTTCTTATTTCGAAGGATTTTAAATCCATCCTCAATTTTCATCCAGTAAATATCTGAATTTCCGTTGCCTGGCACTAATCTCCTTTTCATAATTGAGTTTAATTTCCAGCCGGATTGGATATCCTTAAATTTAATTGTCTTTTGGGTTGAAGCGAAGAAAAGGTATTTCCCATCGTATGAAACAGATATGCTTACAGCATTGGGGCAGGGGAGGTTTAACTCTTTGATTAGATCAATCCCTTTCGACCATGTGTCATCCGCATTGTGAAAAAATAGCATGTAGGTTGCTCTGTTCAGGTTAGTTGAATCTCGACCGGTTACACAGCCAATCATGTAGCCATCATCTGGGGCTATGCAAGCATTGAAGATTGTTCCTTTCTCGTTAATGGGAGCGGGGAGTATAATTGGGTTTTGATATTGACCATTTACAAGTTTGGAGCGAAGTATTTGAGAAACTTCTGTTTTTGCATCTGTGCGACAAAAGTAAAGTGTTCCATCGCTGGTGAGTGAAGGGTAGAACTCTTCAAATTCATTGATGTTTTCAGGTAAAGGTTTAGGTTCACCCCATTCCCCATCCAATTTTCGTTCTGCAACCCAAATATTTTGATTATTCCATCCTGGCTTTGCTTTCTCATTTCCCCTTGGTTTTGTTGATAGGTAAAAGATTTTGCTACCGTCAATGGAAATGGTTGGTTCAGCAAAGAAAAACGAAGTGTCTCTTGCAAATGGAGCAACTACTGGCTCTTGCCAAATTCCGTTGATACGTTTTGCCAGCATTATTGTATTCCAATCGCCCTGGAAAAGGGAGTAGTAAATCTCATTGCCATCGGGTGAGATTGTAAAATCCCTTTCGTACATCCCCGTTGATATTATTTCAGGGGCAAAAATAGTTGGATTTGTTCCGGGCAATTGTTGTCCTAAATAATCATTTTTAGAACCTGAGATTACATTTTGACAAAATATTTGATTGCTTGCAATTATCAACATTGTTAGCAAAAGGGATAGTTTGATTCGTTTTTTCATCTTTTTTATAGTTTTAAAGTTTTATAATTAACTATGATACTTACATTGACAAAAACCCTATGCCATTATAAGGATTACTCATACTTGAGATTCTCCGAAGGATTTACTTTAATTGCTTTGATTACTTGTGAACCGATTGTGAAACTTGTTATAAATAGGACGATTATTAGTGGTAGAATGAAAATCCATAAGGTCAAATCCATTCTAACGGCAAATGATTTTAACCATTCATTTATTCCATAGATACAAATTGGTATAGCAATAATAAATGAGATGATAATTAACCACAGAAAATCTTTGCCAAACAGATATAGTATCTTTGAAGTACTTGCTCCAAGAACGCTTCTTACACTAATCTCCTTCGTTCGTTGAATTACCATAAAGGAGAAAAGACCGAGTATTCCCATAGCTGTAACTAGAATTGCAAGAAATGAGAATGAGCCAAATACCTTTCCTATGAGTTCATCGCTTTTATACTGTTTATTATAGTAGTCATCAAGGAAGTAGAACTCGAAAGGATTTCCTGGGAAGAAGTTGTTGTATTCTTCTTGAATTCGTTTGACGCTATTCTGTATGTCTGAGGTGTTAAGTTTAAAGGCAAAAAAACCTCTTACACCTCTACCATAAGGTTGTAGTCTGTAAATATGAGGCTCAAATACTACTTTTGGCGATTGCTGATGGTAGTCTTTCATTACTCCAACAACGGTAAATATCTCGCCCCAGTATGAAACCTGTTTTCCAACAGCTGAACTTGCATTGGGGAAATCCATCCATTTTACAGCGGTTTCATTTAAGATTAGACCCATTGTATCCGAAGGGAATTCTTTAGAAAAGTTTCGCCCTTCTATAATTTTTGTTTGGAAAAGATTCACAAAGTCATAGTCAACCCCAACAATCTGATAGTTTTTATCTACGTTACTTCCAACTGCATGAATACCCCCAGCATCCCAATATATCTGCTTTCCGGGAGTCTCTGTAAGGATACAAAACTTTTCTATTTTAGGATTCTTAAGAACCTCCTGCCTGAAGCTGCTTATTTGACTTTTAAATGTTTTCTCTCTAACCCTAGGAGCACGAACAGCAAGAATTTGCTTGGTTGTAAAACCAAGATCCTGATTTTTCATGAATTTGATTTGACGAAATACCGCAAAAGTAAAGGTGAGAAGTATCAAAGCCATTGTGAACTGGAACACAACCAAAACTTTTCTTAGATTAATACCCTTTGGGCTATTTCCTATTTTACCTTTTAGAACACTAATTGGTCTATACGATGATAGTGCAATTACTGGGTATATGCCTGATATTAATACTCCTATGATAAACATCGCTGATAAGGCTACCCAAAACCATGTGAATTTCCATATTGAATAATCAGCAGGGATACCCGTTAAGTTAGAAAGAATAGACATAAACAGCTCAGTGAGTAACCATGAAAGGGCTACTGAGATAAGGTTAATAATGATAATCTCTACAAAGAATTGCCAAATTATTCTAATTCTTGTTGCTCCAACTACTTTTCTTAACCCAACCTCTTTTGCTCTTGTTAATGAACGAGCAGTCGAGAGATTAATGTAGTTAGCCCAAGCAATTACAATAATTAGGATTGCAATCATATAAAGAAAGCTAACCGTATCCTTATCCCCGTTCACCTCAATCTCTTGCTGGTAATGAGAGGTTAAGTGAATGTCTGTTGCTTTTTGAATTGGAAAATCGAATTTGAGTTTGTACTCTTTCATAATATCTCCAATTTCCTTATTCACTAATTCCTTAAGCCTTTCTTCGAATGATTTAATATTAGTCCCCTCTTTGAAGAGAAGATACGTGTACGCACCCGTATCTCCCCACGATTCCTCAATATCAGGTCCATAGATGTTGATTAAGTTTGCCCAGGATAGAATAATATCAAATTTTAGATGTGCATTATGCGGAATATCCTCAAATACTCCCGAAACCTGATATTCAGTCTTTTTATCAACGCTGAATGATTTACCAACAGGATTCTCGTTACCAAAATATTTTTTAGCCGTTGATTGCGATATGAAAGCGTGCCCAGGCTCCTTTAGTGCTGTAAGTGGTTTGCCTGATATGAATTTATAGTTAAAAACCTCGAAAAACTCTGGTTCAGCAAAGAACATTCGTTCCTCGATAAACTTATTCTCTTGGTATGAAACCGAGGCGATGTATCGCCATATACGGCCAACCTTTTCAACATCGGGCATCGAGTTTCTAATGCGAAGGCCAAGCGGAGGACAGCACGATGAGAAATGCACTGTTTCGCCAGTCTCGCTTGTTCGTTCATAACGAAGCCTATAGATTCTATCATTATTGTCGAAGAATTTGTCGTAACTCCTTTCGAAATAAACATAGTGAAGGATTAGTAAGCAAGCAGCCATTCCAATGGTTAATCCAAGGATATTAATGATGGTGTACTGTCTTGTCTTAATCAGATTTCGAAGAGCACTTTGTAAATAATTTTTTAGCATAATTTCTATTATTGTATTATTCGCTAGATAATTATTTTATAGAAGATGTAATATTTTATAGGTCAGAAATTTAATTATTTATTTTTCAATTTTAAAACAATGTCTAAGTTTTATTGTTTAGATTAAATCTAAATAACGAATCATGATTATTGGAAGAAATATCATTTTTATAATCATCATAATAGGTTGTTTTGTTTCCTGCAACCCCGATTCTCGTTATCAGAAAATTCCAATTACTGATTTTAACGGAATAGCAAATTGGTTTAACAAACAAAACGATTCCATTTACGTGATTAACTTTTGGGCAACATGGTGCTCTCCTTGTGTGAAGGAGTTTCCTTATTTCGAGCGGTTTGCAAATGAAAATAGGAATAGAAAAATAAAAGTATTAATGGTTAATCTTGATTTTCCAGATCAATACAATAAAAGGTTAATCCCTTTTCTGAAAGCACGAAAATCTAAATTGGATGTTATTATGCTGGATGATCCAGCCCAAAACACATGGATTAGTAGGGTTGATTCGAGTTGGAGCGGGTCATTACCTGCTACACTGATTTATGGTAAAGGGGAACGAACTTTTTTAGAGAAAGAGTTAACCTATGATGATCTTGAAATTGAATTGAAGAAACAGCTCACAAATACTAATAACTAAAAACAATAACTATGAAAAGAATAATTGCAATTTTTGCTCTGATGATGTTTGCATCATCTATTTTGATGGCTCAAGGATATAAGATTGGAGATAAAGTATCGGATTTTAAGCTTAAAAATGTTGATGGTAAAATGATATCCCTTAGTGATTATAAGAATTCCAAGGGTGTTATTTTGATTTTTACCTGCAATCATTGTCCCTTTGCAAAGGCTTATGAAGATAGAATAATCAATATTCATAAGAAGTATGGGAACTTAGGTTTTCCAGTTGTTGCTATAAACCCTAATAATCCTGAGGTACAACCCGAGGATTCATACGATTTAATGGTAAGTAGAGCAAAAGAAAAAGGCTTCCCATTTGCATACCTGTTCGATGAGGGTCAAAAGGTTTACCCTGTTTTTGGGGCTACTAAAACCCCACATGTATTTTTGCTTAATAAAAAGGGTAACGATATGGTCGTTGAATACATTGGAACAATCGATGATAATTACAAAGATGCTTCAATGGTAAAGGAGAAGTACCTCGAAAATGCAGTAGATGCATTATTGGCTGGTAGGTTGATAGCGATGAAGGAGACAAAGGCGGTAGGATGTGGTATTAAGGTTAAGCGTTAACTATTTCGTGTCGTTTTCTACTTTAAATTAAAATGGCTGTTTCACTGTAACAGCCATTTTTGTTTTTTTTCAATTAGTAGAGCATTATAACATTTATTATATTTGGAGTTCACAACTAAATGTAAAACCATGGATAAAAGTATAAAAGGAACTCAAACTGAAAAAAATCTTCTCAAAGCATTTGCTGGAGAATCTCAGGCTAAAAACCGCTATACATTCTTCTCAAAGAAAGCTAAAGAAGAAGGATTTGAGCAAATATCCGAACTGTTTATGAATACTGCAATGCAGGAAGAACAGCATGCAAAAATATTTTTTAGATTTTTAGAGGGTGGTTCTGTAGAAATTACTGCAACCTACCCCGCTGGTTCTATAGGAACAACTGCAGAGAATTTAAAAGCAGCGGCAATGGGTGAGCACGAGGAGTGGAGTGATTTATATCCTCATTTTGCAGAAATCGCAGAGCAGGAAGGTTTTAAAAAGGTTGCAACAGCCTTTAAACTAATCGCTAAGATTGAGAAGGAGCATGAGGAGCGTTATAAGAAACTATTAGAAAGAGTTGAATCAGGTAAAGTTTTTGAACGCGAAGAGGATACCGAATGGGTGTGTCGTAAATGCGGGCATGTCCACAAAGGCAAGAAGGCTTTAAAAAATTGTCCCGTTTGCAATCATCCTGAGGCTTATTTTGAAGAAAAAGCTTCAAATTACTAGTGAGAGTTAACCGTTGTCAGTTGTCAGTTAACGGATAACTGACAACCGATAACTAATACCTCGCTTTATCCTTAATCTCGTTATAGTACTCCTCAACCCCAACCTCTTTCATCCTTTGGTTTATCTTAATCCACCTTTGCTCTAAATGAGTATCAAACCCTGTTCGATTGCATGGAAACTCTTTACATTGAAAGCAAAAGTCCACCGATTTCTCCTTATGGCAAATCCTAACATTACAAGATCTAAATAGATGGCACTCTTGCTTCCTGCAACCGTTGCAATTTGCATTAGCAAAGTGATCAAGCATTCCCTTGAAGTCAGAATACTTGCTGAATACAGGAGCATCTAGCAGTTCAGTAAAGCGTTTAGCATAGATATCAAAGTTGCCTAAGCTATTTCGAAGATTTTCACTATGATACTTAATGCTACCATCCTTGAAGGCAAAGCATTTTTGGCAGTTAATGCCACATGGACCAAGGTATTCAAGTGTTTTTTGTTGCATAATCGTTAAATTTTTTGAACAATCAAAGTTTGCTCTATTTTACTAAAAAGAAAAATTATTGTTTTTTATTTGCTTTTGCATTAAAACCCAGAGCAGGGTAAACTAGTTGATTATTAGTATTTAATGTCCCTTAACTTTAGACCCTCTAGGCACTTCTTTTTTATTTTTTACCTTTGCGCTGAATTTAAAGCATTATGGAGTATATCTACCCGAGAAATTTTGAGGAAAAGGTTGGTTTTGATAAGATTCGTGAGCTAGTTTCCTCTCGTTGTCTTTGTCATTTGGGGATTCGAAAGGTTACCGAGGTTTCTTTCAGCTCCGATTTTGAGAATGTAAGCCGTTTGATATCTGAGGTTGACGAGATGAAAACCATCAGCCTGATGGACGATACTTTTCCGGTTGATAACTATATCGATACTACTCCATTTCTTGAGCGTATCCAGCTGCAAGGAACATGGCTTGATGAGCGAGAACTATTTGATCTCCGAAAATCGCTCGATTCTATAAAAGCTTTGCTCAATTTTTTTCGCCGTGGCGACGAACCGCTTTACCCAAATCTTACAAACCTCACCAGGAATCTGTCCTACTATCCTTTCGTGACCGATAGGATTGATTCAATCCTTAATAATCTTGGTAAGATTAAGGACAATGCATCGCCTGAGTTGGCAAGGATTCGTATCGAGGTATCATCCAAACAGGCTTCGGTATCAAAACGAATACAAAGCATACTCAAGTCAGCTCAATCCGATGGCTATGTTGAGTCCGATGCTACGCCTTCCGTTCGCGATGGGCGAATTGTAATACCTGTTTCAGCATCCAATAAAAGAAAGATAAAAGGTTTTGTTCACGATGAGTCAGCTACCGGAAAAACAGTTTACATTGAGCCTGTTGAGGTAGTTGAGCTGAATAACGAGATTAGGGAGTTGGAGTACGCTGAGCGTCGTGAGCTGGTTCGTATTTTAGTGGAATTCTCCGATTCCATTCGTCCGTATATTCCAGAACTTTTATTGGCATACGACTTTCTTGGAACTATCGATTTTATTAGAGCCAAAGCGCTATTTGCCATTGATGTAAACGGAGCAAAACCCATTTTGACTGACAAACCGCATATCTACGTTCGGCAAGCTAAGCACCCATTGCTTTTTCTTACATTGAAGCGTGAAAAGAAAGAGGTTGTTCCTTTAGATATTCAACTCGATAGTAATGAACGAATCCTTCTGATTTCAGGGCCAAATGCTGGAGGAAAGTCCGTATGCCTTAAAACCGTAGGTTTACTTCAATACATGCTGCAATGTGGATTCCTACCATCACTACTTGAGAATTCAGAGATTGGAATTTTCGATAAGATATTTATCGACATTGGCGATGAGCAATCCATCGAGAACGATTTGAGTACCTATAGTTCACATCTGCTGAATATGAAGCAGTTTCTGCGAAATGCCGATTCTAAATCGTTAATACTTATCGATGAGTTTGGTGCTGGGACTGAACCGATGGTCGGTGGAGCTATCGCTGAATCAATTCTTCAGCGCTTCTGTGAGCAGAAAACTTTTGGTGTAATAACAACCCATTATACAAACTTAAAGCATTTTGCAGCAGGAAATCCGGGTGTGGTAAATGGTGCGATGCTATTTGATGTAAGCAAAATTCAACCACTCTTTAAACTTGAGATAGGTAAGCCAGGAAGCAGCTTTGCTTTTGAGATTGCTCGTAAAATAGGACTTCCAGAGGATGTTCTTCAATCAGCATCCTCAAAGGTGGGGGAGGATCATATCAGCTTCGAGAAGCATCTTCGTGAGATTTCACGCGACAAGCGTTATTGGGAGAAGAAGCGGGATAGTATCCGATTGACAAATAAAAAGGTTGAAGAGACCGAAAAGGTATTAGAGCAAGAGCTCCTTGCAATTAAAGCGCAACGCAAGGAGATTCTTGCTAAGGCAAAAAAGGAGGCTGAACTATTGCTGTCCAGCACGAATAAGCAGATTGAGAATACGATAAGGGTTATCAAGGAATCGAATGCCCAAAAGGAGAAAACCAAGGAGGTGCGTGCTGAACTGGAGGTGTTCAAGAAGGATTTTGAGAGGAAGATAAATGAGCAGGATGATGCCATCGATCAAAAGATTGAGCGATTAAGGGAGAAGCAGAAGCACCGAGAGGAGAATGTTAAAAAGGGCGGATTATCTTCAAATATCGAAATGACTGATAAGGTTGAGGTGAAAACGCTTGAAAAGGGCGATAAGGTTAGGTTGAAGGATCAGGATATTGTTGGGGAGGTGTTTGAGGTAGGTTCGAAAAATGCTATTATTGCCTTTGGCAATATGTTGACTAGTATCGATATTGATAAGCTGGAGGTGATCTCATCGAATGAATACCGAAAAACAAGCCGTGAGGTATTACAGCCTAGAACTGGCAGCGGTGTTGATACCCATAAACGGAGATTGAACTTTAAAGGGGAAATTGATTTGCGTGGTTTTCGTGCCGAGGAGGCCATTAGAGCATCGCAGGAGTTGGTTGATGAGGCATTAATGCTCGGTATTGGTCAGGTACGTATTCTACATGGTAAAGGGAATGGCATACTTCGCCAGCTAATCCGCGAATATCTGGCTACTCACCCTGGGGTTAAATCGTTTATTGATGAACGTGTTGAATTCGGTGGAACAGGAATTACAATTGTGGTGCTCGATTAGGCTATTTAAAACCCAAATGACAAAACCAACCCATAACAGAAAACCCTATGCCGATTATTAATATCTAAAATAATCATATCTTCGTATTGCTAAAATTTCTGTTTCCTGAATGGACGTACTGGTATATACGCAAAGGTTAACACCTCGTGTTGATTATACGATAAAGTTTATCTTCGAAGATATTCTTGGGGTAAAAGTTCGGATTACCTCATCCTATACTGAGGCGAAACAGCATTGTGGTGTTCTGATATCTTATTGCATGTTGCCTGTAAAGGATGGGATTCATATTGTCCCTCATTACATCATGATTGAGGATTCCGTTGAGCGTCAGAGAATAGAATTTTTTGATTGGGAAAATCTTCCCGCTTTCTTTAGAACCTCCAAGGAGGCCGATATACCTTTTGATTTGTTTGCTACAACATTCTTTTTAATCTCACGCTATGAGGAGTATCTACTTTTTGAGCCCGATAGGCATAATCGGTTCACATCCGATCAGAGCGTAGCTGCATTGGGAGGATTTCTTGAAGAGCCTATTGTTGAGCAGTGGGCGTACAAATTAGTTCAAAAGATTCAGGAGAAATTCCCTAGCTTTGAGATTAACCCAAGTAAGTTCGAGTTTATTCCAACCATCGATATCGATAATGCCTACGCATATAAGCATAAAGAGGTTTACAGGGCAATTTTGGGTACATTAAAATCGTTGGTAACGCTCCGTTTATTCGATTTTGTCAGCAGAATATTCGTTTATCTGAATTTTCGAAAAGACCCTTTTGATATTTACGATAACCTTTTCCTAAAACTGAAGGATTGGCCAAATACAATTTGGTTTGTGTTAGTTGGCAAGTATGCCCGATACGATAGAAATGTTCCAATCCAAAATTTTGAGATGCAAAACCTGATTCAAAGAATTGGCGATAGGTTTTGCGTTGGGGTCCATCCTTCGTACCGATCTGGAACAAGCTTCGATAGGGTTAAGTCTGAGATAAACGATGTTTCAAGAGTCCTGAATATAAGCGTTCGGCAGAGCCGTCAGCACTTTCTGAGAATTTTCTTGCCAACAACCTATACCAATTTAGCTTTGCTTGGTGTTAAGGAGGATTACTCCATGGGCTATTCCGATCGGATTGGCTTTAGGGCAGGTACCTGTTCCCCCTTTAGGTTCTACAATATTAAGGAGGATAGAGTGATGGATATAAAGGTAATTCCTTTTCAAACAATGGATTACACCCTTTGTGAGCAGATGAAAATGACTCCGCTTGAAGCAAAGAATAGTATAATGAGGTTGGTCGATAAGGTTTGTAAAGTGAATGGTACCTTTGTTTCCATATGGCATAACGAGTATATGTCAGGAGCTTCACCTTGGAAAGGATGGGAGCAAGTAATGCCATTAGTTTTAGAGGAAGTTAAAAGATTGAATGGTGGAGATTCAGTACGTAAAGCATAGCCAAATCGATTTTATTAAGTGGGACGAATGCATAAGTAGGTCGTTGAACGGAATTGTTTATGCTTACTCATGGTATTTAAATATTGTAGCAGGTGAGTGGGATGCCCTTGTTGGGGATGATTACGATGTGGTGTTTCCATTGGTGAAGAAAAGTAAATTTGGCATAGCTTACGTATATCAACCATTATTTACGCAGCAATTAGGTGCGTTTTCGATGAATATTATCGATAAGGGAACGCTTGAGCTAATTATCAAATCAATTCCAACCAAGTTTAAGTATCAGGAGGTAAACCTTAATATATTCAATAAGGTCGATTCCTCATATCTTAGAATCGATGAAAGGGTAACGTATCAGCTTGATCTGGTTCAGCCCTATTTTACCCTTTCTTCAAGCTATAATGAGAATACACGAAGGAATATCTCTAAGGCAATAGCAATGGGAGTTCGTGTAAGTAAGGGATTGCCCGTTGATGATTTCATAACCTTTTTTAAAGAAAACCTATCTGTTTCATTGTCTTCAAAGGATATTGAGAAGATTCGTAAGATTGTTCAGTATTCAAACGAGAAAAAAATAGGTGAGGTATTCGCTGCATATACCGCTCAGGATACTCTATGCGCAGCGGCTTTTTTCATGAAATCAAATGGTAAGGTTATATACCTATTTGCCGCTTCAAGTGAGCTTGGAAAGAAGTATAAAGCAATGTTTTCCATTGTTGATAGCCTTATTAATTTCTACTCTGAGTCATTGCTTACTCTAGATTTCGAGGGCTCGAACATCGAGAATATCGCTCGGTTCTATGCGGGTTTTGGGGCAAAAAAATCTAACTACCAACGAATCGTAATTAATAATTTACCTTGGTTTCTTAAGCTAATAAAGGGATAAACAGAGACGGTTTTACTCCATTAAACTTTCAAAATCAATCTCAGTCATTTGCTCCACTTCAACAATTTTACCCTTTTCGCATTTTAATGTTCTCCCAGGAAATTTTTTAAGTAAAGAATAGTTGTGAGTAGCCATAACCACTGCACGACCAGTTAAAGAAATATCGTGAAGTAATCGCATGATCTCCTCCGATGTATCAGGATCGAGGTTTCCGGTAGGCTCATCGGCTAGAATTATTTCAGGATCATTGAGCAGTGCTCGGGCAATAACCACTCGTTGCTGTTCGCCACCCGACAGCTGATGTGGCATTTTATGATCTTTGTTTTGAAGCCCAACCTTTTCGAGGGCATCCTTTATTCGCTGTTCAATTTCTGCCTTATTCTTCCACCCAGTTGCCCGAAGAACGAATAGTAGATTATCGAATATTGAACGGTCGGGGAGAAGCTGGAAATCCTGAAATACCGTGCCGATCTTTCTTCTCAGAAATGGAATCTGATTGCGTTTTATCGTTCGTAGGTTGAAATCAGCCACAACCCCTTCGCCCTCTGCGAGATCAATTTCAGCCGTTATGGTTTTAATCAAGCTCGACTTCCCGCTGCCAACCTTCCCGATGATATAAACAAATTCACCTTTATCGATAGCGAAGTTTACATCGGAGAGGATGAGCTGCTCATCCTGATATAATGAAGCGTTAGTGATTTCAATAATGGTATCGAGAGCCATGGTTAAATATTTACAATTTGATAGCTGAGTTTGTTTAAGCAGCTATAAAGATAGGTTGATTTTTGGTGATAGAAAAAAGATTTAAGAAAGTTGAATGAAGTATAACATTGATTCTAGAATTGTAGTTCAAATTTTGTTGAGTTTGCTTTCGATTCAACTGCTATAGTCCCTTGATGCGATTGCATAATCTGTTTGCAAAAGCTTAGTCCAATGCCCATTCCATGTTCTTTTGTGGTAAATGATGGAAGGAAAATGCTTTCGAGATACTCGGCAGGGATTCCATGCCCATTATCAGTCACATTGATAGAGAAACGTTGTTCTGGGTTAAGTTGGGCTGAAATTTCTACTTTCCCATTGTTGTGATTAATTGCTTCAATAGCATTTTTAACTAGGTTGATGATTACCTGCTCAACCAAATCCTTATCTGCAGTTAACCTTAAGTCAGTTGGATATGCATTGATAATCAATTCAACATTTCGAGTGGTGAGTTCTTCGGCATATAGATTTTTAATCTTTTCTAATGATTCAATAATCGAGAATGAACTAATTTTAAGATTAGGGGGAGTTGTAAAATTCTTAAATTTTTCAACAAAATCGATAAGCGCTTTGCCTCTTTCTTCGATTACATTCGCACTGGTTAAAGCGTCGTTTACATTTTCAGGTCTTATTGATTCGAGCGTTTTAATCTCATTATTATTTGTAAAACCTCTGCGAATTGCTGTTGTAAGGGTGAGTATGGGCGTTATTGAATTCATTATTTCATGTCGAAGGAGTCTGATGAGTTTTCGCCAAGCATCAACCTCCTGAGCCTCCAGCTCGCTTCTGATATCATCAAAACTGACAAGAAATATCTCCTCGTTGCTTAGTTTCAGTAGTGTTTTTTTTACGGCTAGACTAGTTATCTTACCTTGGGTAATAATTTTTACAACGGTTGGAATTCCATCAAGATTAAGGGTTAGCAAATCCTTAAGTTCAGGATGATTATCAACAAGGGCTGAAACCTTACTTTTCGAATCGATTCCGAATAGCTTTGTGGCGGCATTGTTTGCTAGTGCAATTCTTCCACCCTTGTTATAGGCAATTAACCCAACGTTAACCTGTTCAACAATCGCATTGATGAAGTATTGCTGTTGAACCTTCTCAACTCCCGCTTGATGTAGTTTCTTTACTATTTTATCGAGATCGAAAACGAAGTTTCCAAAGTTTTTCTCAATCCTTTTTCTGGAGTAGGCGAGGGTAGTATCGTTTTCTTGTAAGTAATATAGAAAGTTTGCAAGATCGCGATTTACTTGGTTTAGAAAATGAATGAGTGATATTACTTCGATAATAAGTAATAAGAAGAAAAGTAAAATTGTGACAACTCTATCGGTTTCCGTCCAAAACCAAATCAACCCAAAGCAGGTTAGTGCAATCAGGATTACACGTGCTATAATGTTTAGAGTGAAACTATTTGCTTTCAAGTTTTTGAGTTAAAGGTTATACTTTTGAATCTTTGCGTAAAGTGTAGTCCGTGAGATTTCAAGGGTTTTGGCCGCCAACGATAGATTTCCCTTTGCTTTCTCCAAAGCATTGATTATAGTTTGTTTTTCGGATTCCGATAAACTTTGATTGTCACTGGCTCTTGCTAATGAAACATCGTACCTAAGACCCAGATCGGCAGGTTGAATTTTATCAGAATCACAAAGAATAATCGACTTTTCAATGGTATGCTTTAACTCCCTAATATTCCCAGGCCATTTATGCTTTTGCAGGGCATCCAATGCCCTTGTGCTTAACTCAATGTTTGGCTTGTCGTATTTGAGCGAATATTGCTTGATAAAGAACTCGGCTAAGCCCTGAATATCCTCCTTTCTCTCACGTAAAGGGGGCAGATGAATCGTTATGGTATTTATACGATAAAATAAATCCTCGCGGAAAGAGCTGTTCCTAATCATCTCTTCAAGGTTTCGATTTGTGGCGGTTATCAACCTGATATCAATAGGGATTTGGGTATTTGAGCCCAAGCGGGTTATTATTCTATTTTGCAAAACGGTTAGCAATTTTGACTGCTGAGCGAAAGGAAGATTGCTTACTTCATCCATAAAAAGGGTGCCTCCTGTTGCTATCTCAAAACGCCCCGCTCTATCCTCGCGAGCATCGGTAAAGGCTCCTTTGATGTGACCGAAAAGTTCGCTCTCAAAAAGGGTTTCGCTGATTGAGCCAAGATCTACGCCAATAAATGTTTCATCAGCCCTGTTCGATTTTCGATGAAGTTCTCTAGCAATTAGCTCTTTGCCTGTTCCATTCTCGCCATAAATAAGAACGTTTGCATCGGTAGATGCAACCTTTTCGATGGTTCGATAAACTTCCTCCATGGACTTTGAACTGCCTTTGAAAAGTTGAAAATGCTTATCGATATCGCCTCTAAGGATTGCTTGGCTGCCTTGCAATTTCTTAACTTTTAACTTATTAAGCCTTAGCTCTAGGGCATTCTTGAGTGTAATGATTAGTTTGTCGGAATCCCAAGGTTTTGTAACAAAATCTGTTGCTCCATCCTTGATTGCTTGAACTGCAAGGGAAATATCCCCATAAGCAGTTATTAATATAACAACGGCTAACGGATCGCGTTTCAAAATCTCACATAGCCAGAATAATCCCTCTTTCCCTGTGTTATTTGGATTTTTAAAATTCATATCCAAAAGGATAACGTCAAAGGGATTGACAACAAGTTTCTCAACGATTTCGCTTGGGTGTTGCTTACATACAATCTCCTTGAACTCGTATTTTAAAAGCATCTGCAACGATTCAAGGATTTGTTGGTTATCGTCGATAATTAGGATTCTGCCAGCGAGCACTTTATTCATTTGAGGCGACTTTAATCGTAATAAACTGCCAAACAAATATATTGAATTGTTCAGATACTGAACAGTTGATGTTCATATATTTTACAATATAATTGATGAGGAATCTATCTTGTAAAAGAGTATTGTTTTGATATTTAACTCTGTATGATTGATGGCATATCTGTTGGTTCCTTTGTTTGGGTTCAGATAATAGAGTTTGTATTGTAAAAAGAATTCAAAAAAAGTATATTGCCATGATGATATTGAATTTTAAAACAACAATCCGAAGCATTAGTAAGCATAAGCTGAATGCAACCATTAATGTATTTGGTTTAGCAGTCGGATTCTCAGCTTTTATTCTTATCTCTCTTTTTGTAAAATACGAGAAAAGTTGGGATAAACACAACGTTAACTACGAAAGAATCTATAGAGTACAGCGCACATTTGTTAAGGCTGTTGCTGCGATGGATGGTAATAATATTTCACCTCACACCCATGGAATTACAGCTAAGTTAATCGAAGCGGAATGTCCTGAGGTTGAAAAAACGATGGTGGTTGAACAGCTAGGTGGTCGATATTTGTCATCAACACCGCTAAATCAAATCTATGAGCAAGAAGGCATTATTACTGAGCCTTCAATATTTGATATTTTCACCTATCAATTTATCGAGGGAAATAGTTCAATTGCTTTAAAGGAGCCGTTTTCAGTTATCCTCTCGAAAAGTATGGCAGATAAACTTTTTCCCGAAGGGAATGCTGTGGGCAAAACCATTCTCATCGAAAAACGAAATGAGTTAAAGGTCACTGGTATTTACAAGGATTTACCAAAGAATTCGATCTTTCGTCCAACCTACATCGTTTCGCTTACTTCGCTTGAAAAAGAAAGGAATATTAGAGAGCAATGGACAGGCGATAACATGACATTTGTTATGCTCAAATCGGCAAGTGATTTAGATAAAGTTAATGCTAAGGTTTGGGATCTCTACAAAGTAAACCCACGTAAAGTTGAGGAGAAAATCTCATTACGGCCACTTTCAATGCTTTATCTTAATTTCAACTATGAGAACGACTATCTCATTGTGCTTTTTCTATATCGGTTAATAGGAGTGTTTATTCTGCTTTTGGCATGTTTTAACTATATTAATCTGGCTACTGCTCAAGCAGCCATTAGAACGAAAGAGATTGCTGTTAAAAAAGTTTGTGGGAGTAGTAAGGTTTCATTAATCACTCAGTTGCAGGTTGAGGCGGTAATAGTCTCAGTGCTTGCAGTAACAATCTCTTTTTTTATTATTGAAAACTTCCTCCCCATTTATAATAGTATTGTAAGAAAAGATATAAGTTTTTCCATAATAAGCGACTGGGCTTTTAGTTTGAAGATTATATCAATTTCTATACTTACAGGATTACTTTCTGGTGCATATCCCGCTCTCTTCCTCGCTTCAAGAAATATAATATATTTACTAAAGGGGAACTTATTCAAGACTAAACGAGAGAAGCTTGGACCTAAAAAGATTCTTATTGTTCTCCAATTTTCAATTTCTCTTTTTCTAATAATAATAACAATTGGCTTTTCTGAGCAAATAAAGTATTTGTTAACAAAGGATTTGGGATTTAATAAGGATAACATTGTATATGCTCGGTTTTCGTGTGCAAAACCTAATGTTCAATTCGATGACTTGAAAAGTAGAATCATATCGCACCCCGAGTTTAAGGATGGATGTTTTTGTGAACATATTCCTTTTGTTTCGTTTGGCGGAGGAAATGTAAATTGGGAGGGATGTCTGCAAGGAGAATCAGTTAATGTTCGGTTCAATGCGGTAAACTACGATTTTTTGAACACCTTGGGTATCCAGGTGTTGCTTGGGCGAGGTTTTTCCAGAAAATTTTCTGCTGATACTTTAAACTCTTGCATTATTAATGAAACTGCTTGTAGAAGTTTTGGCTGGAAAGATCCAATTGGGAAGAAGTTGGCTAATAATAGGCTTGTTGTCGTTGGTGTAGTGAAAAATTATATGTATAAGGATATGCACAACGGCATTGAGCCTGCAGTACTGGTTCTTGAGTCGGAGCCAAGATATGGTGATTGGTCATTTGCATTCCGCGTTGAGAAAGGAAAGATAGAGGAGGCAAAAAGGATAGTTCAGGTTGAGTTTGAGAACTATTTCCCTAATAGTGCTTTGGAATTTAAGGAGTTGAACGAGACATTTAAAAATGAGAACGTTTTACTGGTATACAATTCAGTAAACAATTCGCTTGTATTTTTTACTGTGATAAATATCTTTCTTGCAATTATTGGATTGCTTGGTTTAGTTTCGTTCACAATTCAGCGAAGAACCAAAGAGATTGGGATCAGGAAGATTAATGGCAGTTCCGACTTTAGCATCTTTATGATGCTGACCAAGGAATATCTTTCGTTGATAGTATATTCTTCAATTATTGCATGGCCTGCATCTTATATTATGTATAATTCTATTCCAGGTGCGAACAAACTTCCCCTTCATTTCTCGGTATTTATTATTTCAACAATGATTATTGTGCTAATCGTAGTTGTTACATCAACTTTTCAAACCGTGAAGGTGTCAATTTCCAATCCCGTTGATGCTTTGCGGTATGAGTAGTAATATAAACTTGAATATTTTCAATTTAAAGTTTTAGTAATTTTAACTTTTACAAAAATTTAGTGTTTTGTAACTACTCAGGTACATTTTTAGGTAGCCATTTTCTTTCTTGGACAAATGTAAATTACAGTGATAAAGATTGTTACTTGCTTATTTGTCACGTAAAGTCGCCAAGTCTGCCGCCTGCCTGCCGGTAGGCAGGGTAGGCAGGTTCGCCAAGAAAGAAAAAACGTATTCATTTTTTCTAATTGATTGTAGTTCGAGTAATTCCATTTTTCTATGCTGATTCTAACAAGCCAAAAAACATTTTTCCGATGAGCTATCAGCTGTACTGTTGTTAATACATTTTTTTGTGACATTAGCATTTTCAACTCATTTCCATTACAATCCTCTATATTTGCATCAAAGGTTTCATCATTGATTTCGATGGAAAACAAGACAAATAAGGGGCATCGCAAGATTATTCATGTCGACATGGATGCTTTTTATGCGTCTGTCGAGCAGCGCGATAATCCAATGTATCGTGATCGACCTATCGTTGTTGGTGGTTCGCCCGATGGGCGAGGTGTTGTAGCCACCGCGAGCTATGAGGCTCGCAAGTTTGGAATACATTCGGCAATGTCATCAAAAAGGGCCTTGCAGCTTTGTCCCGATGTAATATTCATTCGACCTCGATTCAGCGTTTATAAAGAGGTTTCGAATAAATTACGCGAGATATTCAGTCGATATACCGATTTAATTGAACCCCTTTCATTGGATGAAGCTTATTTGGATGTTACTCACGATAAGCAAAACATCGGTTCTGCCATCGAAATTGCTAAGCAGATTAGGCAAGCCATAAAAGATGAGTTGCATTTGACCGCATCGGCAGGAGTTTCCATCAATAAGTTTATTGCCAAGATTGCATCTGATATAAAGAAACCCGATGGTTTAACTTTTATTGGGCCATCAAAAGTTGAGTCATTTATAGAGAATCTTCCAGTAGAGAAATTCTTTGGCGTAGGTAAGGTTACTGCCGATAAGATGAAACGCATGAACCTTTTCACTGGTGCGGATTTGAAGAAGTTAACCGAGCAGGAGGTGGTGACCCATTTTGGCAAGGTTGGCCATTTCTATTACAATATCGTAAGAGGTATCGATAATAGAAGCGTTGAGCCAGAACGCGAGACGAAATCAGTGGGGGCTGAGGATACCTTTTTGCACGATTTAAAGGAAATTGATGATATGTACGAGGAGCTGGGCCATATTTCCCAAACGGTTTGTAATCGTCTAAAAAAGTACAATCTAAAAGGCCGAACAGTAACTCTAAAGGTTAAGTACAGCGATTTTAAGCAGATAACCCGAAGTCAGTCACTCATCAATCCAATTTCAGATATCGATGATATTTTTAGCATAACAAAGCATCTGCTCACACCATCAATAGTGGAGGGTAAAAAGGTGCGTTTGCTTGGAATTACGCTATCAAACTTTGGTGAAAAGCAGATTCCGAATAAGAAGCACGAAGATTATAGACAATTAAGGTTGTTTGAAGATTAATCTCTGATTTACAATAGACTCATTTTTTCCCCATTAGCACATCGTATTCAAGCATTAGCTTTTATTAACTTGATTTTCCCTCCAAAAGCAATGTCCTAATCTATCTAAACAACATCATGTTTGTTATTTGTAATAATTCTAAATAAACACTCTTTGTTCGATGATTTCTACCGAACAAATCAATCATTTAGATGTTTACAAAGCGTTTACTTAATTGTTCTAAATCAATGGATGTTCTAAAAACTCGTATAAATCTACGGTCGGAGGAGTTTGTTGCTAACAATGAATATAATAAGTCCTTAAATAAGAGAATACAAGACATATTAAACGAGACACAAAGTAAAAGAGATGGCGATATTCTTGAGAAGCATAAAGCCAGAGGTAAATTATTGGCCAGTGAGAGAATAAGGTTATTAATTGATAGAGATACTCCTTTCTTTGAACTTTCATCACTTGCGGCCTATGATCAATACGATAATCAATTCCCCGGAGCAGGTATTATTACAGGAATAGGGCTTATCCACGGAATGGAGACTGTAATTGTTGCAAACGATGCAACGGTTAAAGGCGGGACGTATGTTAACGAAACAATAAAGAAGCATTTAAGGGCGCAAGAGATTGCTTTGCAGAACAACTTGCCAATTGTTTACTTGGTCGATTCGGGTGGAGTTTTTTTACCAGAGCAAGCCAATGTATATCCCGATAAAGATCACTTTGGTAGAATTTTTTTTAATCAGGCAAAACTTTCAGCCGAAAGGATTCCTCAAGTTGCTATCGTTATGGGATCATGTACTGCAGGCGGAGCTTATATTCCCGCAATGAGCGATGAAAGTATTATCGTGAAGGGAACGGGTTCAATATTTCTTGCAGGACCTCCTCTTGTTAAAGCTGCTATTGGTGAGGTTGTTACTGTTGAGGAGCTTGGCGGAGCAGTAGTTCACACTTCTATATCAGGAGTAGTGGATCATTTGGCTGATAATGATGAGGATGCGTTAAGAATATGTAGGGATGTTTTTGATCATTTCAATAAGAATCCAAAGCAAAATGTTGATAGAATTGAGATTGAGGAACCGCTATATCTCATCGATGAAATTTACGGTATAATTCAGCCAAGTCTGAAAAAAGGAATTGATATGTATGAAATAATAGCGCGATTGGTCGATGGAAGTAAATTTCAAGAATTCAAAGCCAATTACGCGCAATCAATTATTACAGGGTTTGCAAGGATTATGGGTTATAATATTGGCATAGTAGCCAATAATGGGATATTGTTCTCTGAATCTGCTCTTAAAGCAACTCATTTTATTGAACTATGCTGTAGCCGGAGTATTCCAATTGTTTTTTTACAGAATATAGCCGGTTTTATGGTTGGAAAAGAGTATGAACATAAGGGCATAGCAAAAGATGGTGCTAAAATGATACAAGCGGGTGCTAATGCAAATGTTCCGAAAATTACAATTATTGTTGGGGGTTCTTATGGCGCAGGGAATTACGCCATGGCTGGAAGGGCATATGAACCTAACTTTCTGTTTATGTGGCCTAACGCAAAAATTGGGGTAATGGGGGGCGAGCAGGCATCCGAAGTATTGGTAAGTATCAAGCAAAAAGGAGAAAGCAGTAATAAAAATACGGATATGAAACATGAGATATTACAACGGTTTGAAACTGAGAGTTCAGCGTTATACAGCACATCAAGGATTTGGGACGATGGAATAATTGACCCTATTATTACCCGTGAGGTTTTGGCTTTGAGCATTTCCATAGCACTAAATAAACCTTTCCCTGAACCAAAAACAGGCGTTTACAGAATGTAAAGAAAAAACTATGAAGAGTTTCGAGAAAATTAAAGTTGACCTCCATAATAATTATGCTACAATCTGGTTAAGCCAACCCGAAATCCGTAATGCGTTGAATCCAGTAATCATTAAAGAGTTAGTTAAAGGATTTGAATGGATTGAAAAGAAAGATGAGATTAGGGTAATTGTAATTAGAGGAAATGGAGGTTCGTTCTGCGCTGGCGCAGATATCAATTGGATGAAGAAATCAGGAGAACAGGGATATAGGAAAAATTATGCCGATAGCAATATGCTCGCCAATTGCTTTAAAACGATTTATCATTCTAAGAAAGTGGTCATTAATTTAGTTCATGGACATGCATTTGGCGGTGCTTTAGGCTTTTTGGGTGCAAGTGATTTTAACTTGGCCACCAAGGATACTAAATTTGGACTTACCGAGTTACGTTTGGGCTTAGTACCATCAGTGATTGCACCTTATCTACATGCTAGAGTAAGACCTGTTGATATTCGATATCAGATTTTTACAGGCAAAGTGTTTTCGGCCTCCGAAGCACAAAACATCGGTCTTATTGATTATGTGTGCGAAGATATTAATGAAATGAAAGCAAAGGTCAATGAATTGGTTCAGGGTATCTGTTCTGTATCTCCAGTTGCATTGGCTGAAGAAAAGGAACTTTTAAGATATTTCAATAGAAACCTTATTAATTCTAAAAACATTAAGAAAACGGTTAAACTTATTACTGATATGAAAATGTCAGAGGATGCTAATGTTAGAATGTCAAAATTTATTGAAAAGAGGTAGTACTGATTATTAATAGGCAATACAGCAATTAGATAAAACCATGGACGCAACAGTAAATATAAATCCTTTAATAAAAAAACACCATATTGAACTTAGGTCGAGAATAAGACACTTTGCCGAGACAGAGATTGAGTCATTAGCCAAAGAACTGGATGAAGAGGCTACGTTCTCCAAATCATTAACCAAACGCTTAGGTGAAATGGGCTTATTTGGCATTAGTATTCCCGAAGTTTATGGCGGTAAAGACCTCGATACTCTTTCCTACATCATAGCTGTTGAAGAGCTGGCTAGAGTTGACAGTTCGCAGGCTGCAACCGTGGCTGCTCACAATTCGCTGGGGATAGTTCCAATCTTCAATTATGGAACAGAAAAACAGAAACGGCATTTGTTGCCTAGCTTAACATCTGGCGATTATGTATGGGCGTTTGGATTAACTGAGGCCGATGCAGGGTCGGATGCCACAGGAGTAAAAACCATAGCCGAATTACGTGATGGCTATTATATAATTAATGGTTCAAAACTATTCATTACAAATTCAGCATCAGTATGCTCTGCAGGTGTTACAGCGTTGACTATAACGGGCGAAAAAGAGGGCAAAAAGAAATTTTCGGCAATACTTGTTGAACGGCAAAGTGAAGGCTACATAGCTGAACCAATCCGAAATAAAATGGTATGGAGAGCTGCTGATACAGGTAAGATAACTTTCAGAAATTGCAAAGTACCCAAGGAGAACTTGCTTGGAGAAGAAGGAAAAGGTGCTCGCATAATGCTCGAAATAATCGATGGTGGTCGGCTTTCTATTGCTGCAATTGGGTTGGGTCTTGCGCAAGGCGCATTCGAAATGGCTTTAGAGTATGCGAAGAGCAGACACCAATTTAACCAGCCCATCGGAAAGTTTCAGTCCATCGCATTTAAACTTGCTGATATGGAAACTAAGTTAGAGTTAGCCCGAAACACGTTGTATAAGGCTTGCTGGCAAAAAGATTCAAATCTACCGTATGCCAAAGAGGCCGCAATTGCCAAGTTGTACTGCTCCGAAATTGCCAAAGAAATTGCCGATGAAGCGGTACAAATATTTGGTAGTTACGGATTAATGAAAGATAACAAGATAGAAAGGTTTTATCGAGATCAGCGAATACTACAGATTGGCGAAGGTACTTCGGAGATATTGCGGGTTTTAATTTCAAGACATTTAGGGCTCTGAACTAATAAGATATCCCATGCAAATCATTACGGGTTTCTCAAAACTAAATAGAGCAGAAAGAATAGATATTCTTAGAAAGCTTATTCCTTTAAATGAGGAACAGGCGAATTTATTGTCGGCTTTTCAAGGAAACAGAAGTGAATTAAATGATTTAATAGAAAATCTAAGTGAGAATTATGTTTCGAATTATGCTCTTCCATTCGGTATTGCCCCTAACTTTTTAGTTAATGATAGGTTCTACTTCGTGCCGATGGTTACAGAGGAGAGTTCTGTGATTGCTGCAGCTGCTTATGCTGCTAAGTTTTGGTCGGATAAAGGTGGATTTAGAACAAGGGTATTAGGGACAAAAAAAGTTGGGCAAATTTACTTTTCTTGGAAAGGTGATATTAAAAGGTTACAAAATGATTTGTCGATACTGAAAGCGAAGTTATTGTTTATAACCAAGCCTTTAACTTCAAACATGGTGAAGAGAGGTGCCGGCATATCCGATATAACTTTAAGTCATGGTAGCGATTACCACGTTTTAAATGTTGACTTTGAAACAGCCGATTCAATGGGAGCCAACCTGATTAACTCATGTCTTGAAGTTATGAGTCCTGAGTTATTATCTTTTTTAAAGGATAGTTATTCCGAATTTGACTCTGATGCCGAAATCATAATGGCTATTCTATCGAATTACACACCCGATTGTTTGGTTGAATGTGTTGTTGAATGCAATATTAGCGAACTCTCTCAAATATCAGGGGATTTAACTTCAGAGCAGTTTGCCAGCAAATTTGAGAAAGCAGTTAGAATTGCACATGAAAATATTCAAAGAGCCGTTACGCATAACAAGGGAATATTCAATGGTATTGATGCTGTTCTAATATCCACAGGAAATGATTTTAGAGCAGTTGAGGCTTGCGGACACGCTTATGCTTCGAAAGATGGAAAATACACTTCTCTTACAGATATTGAAATAGATGAAAACCGGTTCAAGTACACTCTTCGACTCCCTTTGTCAGTAGGTACTGTAGGAGGAGTTACGTCTGTTCATCCTTTAGCGAAGTTAGCATTGCAGATTATGGGTAATCCATCAGCAAAAGAACTTATGCAGGTTGTTGCTGCGGCAGGCCTAGCAAATAATTTCGCAGCCATTCGTTCTCTCATTACCGATGGTATTCAAAAAGGTCATATGAAACGTCATCTTAACAATATTTTATATCAGTTTAATGCTAGTGCAGCTGAAAAGGAGAGAGTCGAGGAACATTTTAAACATGACACAGTTTCTTTTAAGGCAGTTTCCGATTACATCGATAGTTTAAGGAATGGAGTATGAATGAAGTAACACAAAATACCTTTTTTTCGAATGGTAATCTGATTATCACCGGGGAGTACTTTGTGTTAACGGGCGCAAAAGCGTTGGCTGCTCCCCTTAAGTATGGACAGCAAATGATGGTTACAAGTATCATAAATGATAAACCCTCATTGCTTTGGAAAGCAACAGAGCAAGGGAAGCCATGGTTTAATGCGAATTTTAATAGTGAAGACTTAAATATCATTGATTCAAATAATGATGAAATCGCTCTTGGATTGCAGAAATTATTAAGTGCAGCTTTGGAATTAAAACCTTTGTTGTTTAACGATAATACCACGTATGAATTTTCCAGCGATATTCAGTTTAGTATTAGTTGGGGCTGGGGAAGCAGCGCCACTCTGATTTCAAACATAGCTAATTGGGCAGGAATTGATCCATTCGAATTAAACAAGCAAGTTTCCTCTGGTTCGGGGTATGATATTGCTGCATCTAATTCAGCAACTCCAATTTTGTATCAATTAACCAAAGATGGACGAAAAATTACTCCTGTTGCCTTCAAACCTGAATTTAGGGAGAATATCTATTTTGTTTATTTGGGTAGAAAACAAAAAACATCGACCAGCATTGAAAAAACTATAGAAGTCATTAGGCGCGAAAACATGGCTTCTACAATCTCTGAACTAACAGAAAGAATAGCAACAGAATCTAGTCTTAAGGAGTTTGTGAGATGCATTGTTGAACATGAAATTATCGTTTCAAAAACTCTAAAGTTGCCGAGGGTGAAATCGGAATATTTTAATGATTTTGATGGGGAAATTAAATCGCTTGGAGCATGGGGTGGTGATTTTGCCATGGTCATATCTCAGCTACCAAAAAAGCGTATAAAAAACTATTTTAGAGATAAAGGGCTTGAAACCTTCTTTGGCTTCGACGAGATAATTAAAAAACTAGCATAAATTAAAATGGTTCGATCAGGAAAAATAGCATGGCGTAGCCCGTCAAACATTGCTCTCGTTAAATATTGGGGCAAGAAGGGGTTTCAACTTCCTTTAAACCCCTCTGTTAGCATGACTTTAACAAATTGCTATACCGAAACAACAATCGAATTTAATCACAAAAACAATCTTAAAAACCCTGCTTTTAGCCTTTTGTTTCAGGGTAAAAAGAATGTTCCTTTTGAGAGTAAAATCCGTTCATTCATCGAAGTTGTATCAAAAGAGTTCCCTGCTTTAAGCACGCTTAATTTAGATATCAGCACCCACAACTCTTTTCCACATTCTGCAGGAATTGCCTCTTCAGCTTCATCGTTAAGCGCATTAGCGCTTTGTCTTCTCAGTATCAAAAATAAAGTGTTGGGAATAAACATGAATGAAGAAGATTTCTTAAAAAAGGCATCATACTTAGCTCGACTTGGCTCAGGAAGTGCTAGTAGATCAGTTTATGGCGGGTGGGTGTTATGGGGTGAAACATCAGGAATCGAGGGTTCGTCTGATGATTATGCCATCCCGCTATCCAACCAAGTAGATGAGAAATTTAATAGCTATTACGATTCCATTCTGATAGTTAGCTCTGGTGAAAAGGCAATTAGCAGCAGCCAAGGGCATGAGTTGATGGAATCAAATCCATACAAGGAGAGCCGAGTAAATACTGGAAGATTTAACGCAATTAATCTAATTGATGCTCTGAAATGCTGCAATGAAAAGGTATTTGGTGAAATTGTTGAATACGAAGCAGCAAACCTGCATGCCATGTTTCTTACATCACATCCTTCGTTTATTCTGATTAAGCCAGAAACGTTGCAGATTATAAATAAATTGAAACAATTTCGAGATGAAACTAAATTAGAGTTCACTTTTACGCTAGATGCTGGTCCAAACATACATTTGCTGTACTCCGAGGATATTCGCGATAAAATGCTGCTCTTCATCAACACCGATTTGACGGCCTTGTGCGAAGATGGGAAATGGATAGATGATAAAGTAGGGATGGGCCCAATACTAATAGATTCTAATTAAATGTACCCTTCAAAAATTCTTGTTTTCGGCGAATACTCCATCCTTTTAAATTCCAATGCCCTAGCGATTCCTTATGGACGATTTAAGGGTGATTGGGCTTTCATGAAGGATGAATCGGACAATACCTCTAAAGCCATTGAGTCAAATCGGAGTTTAAGTTTATTCTTAAAGTACTATAGATTGTTGGATGAAAGGCTGCGCTTAGATGTTAATCGATTTGAGAAAGATGTTGAAAATGGGCTCTATTTTAAGTCTGATATTCCAATGGGAGCAGGGCTTGGAAGTTCTGGTGCTTTGGTGGCAGCAATCTTTGATAGATATGTGAAGAATTCTGTCGAATCTACGGATGTGCTTAGTTTGAAACAACATCTAGCTCATCTCGAATCTATCTTTCATGGCACAAGTTCAGGTATTGATCCTCTAGTCAGCTATCTTAATTCACCTATTCATGTAAAAGGGAACAATCCATTGGAACGGATTAGTATTCCTATCAATGAAATCCTGCGAAGGCGTGGTTTATTCTTGGTCAATTGTGGAAATAAAGTGAAAACTAGTGACTTAGTAACCTATTTCAATCATAGATGCAGTTTGGATAATGAATATCTAGATAGATTAAAGAACCAATATATTCCTTTAAATAACGACTGCATTAAAGAGATTCTCAAAGAGGGCGATGAAAAGTATTTCTACTCTTTGGTTCATGAACTTTCTCGCTTACAGCTAGTCTTGTTTGAAAAGATGATTCTTAAAGATATTGTCATCCATATGAACTATGGAATTGAAAGGAATCTTTTCTATTTAAAGCTTTGTGGCTCAGGTGGTGGATACTTTTTAGGTTTTTCCGATAATATTGTAGAAACAAAGCATCACTTTGAAAAAGCCGGGTATAATATATTAATCTTTTAGCTGGCGATTTTAGTTCTGTAAGGTAATTCAGAAATATACCTCGGAATGTATGCTTCCCATCGATACGCCTTTTTTTCTTAATATATCATAAACCTCGTAAATCATACTGCTATTGCCACACACATAGAAAAGAGTGTTAGGTCCAATTCTGAAATCCAGTAAGAAACTTGTTACTCTGCCATAGTAATTTCCTCCTTTTTCTCTTGATGTGCATAAAACATAGCGTTGAGGATCGTAGTCGTTTTTATCATACGCCTCACTTAAATAGCGAACTCCATGGATAATGGTATAGTCAATTTTTGGATATGAAGTGATGAAACTATGAAATGGCGATATCCCTGTCCCTGAGCCAATAAAAACAAATCTTTTAGAGTTTATATCCTCCTCATTAATCGTGGTAATGCCCAACGGTCCACTAACCAATAATGATTGACCTATCTCAATTTGTTTTAGCTGCTGAGAAACATTGCCTCCTAAAACTTCACGAACTAAGATCTCGATATAATCATCTTTTTCGCCGCTATAAATTGAGTATTCTCTTTGCTGCAATGGTTCAACTCCAACTGCAACAAACTGACCTGCTTTAAACTGAAGGTTATCGCGGTTAAATCTTATGATAAAAGCATTTTTACTTATAAATCGAATTTGCTGTACCACCCGTGGACTATCTATTACAACAGATTCTGGAGTGTAGGTAATTCCGTTTTTAACTTGTTTCATCAATTTAGTAAATACAACTTAAACATTACGATAGATGGATTGTTCAGTCTCTAAATATTGAATTATGAGCATCAAAAAAGATATAAATCACCTGCCTCGTTGGATGAAAGTTCCTTTACCACACGGGGCTGATTATTCAAGGGTCAATAATTTAATCGAGGAGCATAAGCTAAATACCATATGCAGCAGCGGGAACTGTCCCAATAAAGGGGAGTGCTGGAGTGCAGGCACTGCAACATTTATGATTCTCGGCGAGAAATGTACCCGCAATTGTCGTTTCTGCTTTGTGAAATCGTTAAAACCTGACCCTGTCGATTGGGGCGAAGCTGAGCGTTTGGCTAAAACAATCAAAACATTAGCGCTTAAACATTGCGTAATAACCTCAGTTGCCCGAGATGATCTGGAAGATCAGGGAGCATCTTTTTGGGCTCACACAATTAAAACCGTTAAGCAGGAAAATCCACAAACAACTATGGAGGTTCTAATTCCTGACTTTAACAACAATCACGGTTTGTTGGATTTGGTGATTAATGAAAAGCCAGAGGTAATCTCTCATAACATTGAAACGGTTGAGCGTATTAGCCCCCAAATAAGAAGTTTGGCAACATACAACAAAAGCCTTGATGTATTAAGTTATATCTCTCAGTCAGGAGTAATTACTAAGAGCGGCTTCATGCTTGGTCTTGGTGAATTGGACGAAGAAGTGCTGAAAGTAATGGATGATTTACTTCTTGCTGGAGTAAAGGTGCTTACCATTGGACAGTATTTGCCTCCTTCTGAGTTACACACAAAGCTGGTTGAGTATATAAAACCCGAGATATTTGAGAATTACAAGAAAATAGGACTTTCAAAGGGATTTAAGCACGTTGAGAGTGGCCCTTTGGTAAGATCATCGTACCATGCCGAAAGGCATGTTAATATAGACTTTTAACCTATTTACTAACTTAAACTTATCCAATCATGACATCTATATCATTCTGGATTAAATCTTTAAAGGTTATTCCACAAGTTACAAAAGAAGAATGGGGTACACTTGATATTGTTTCAAGGTGGCTTGTTGCATCCCGTGCGGCAGTATTTATAATGACAGCAATTTCCTGTGCCATTGGAGGTTTACTGGCATATAACTTTACTGGTGTTTTTAATACTACTAATTTTTTAATCTGTTTAGTTGGGTTAGTCTTTGCCCATGCGGCAAATAATCTATTAAACGACCTGATTGATTACAATAATGGTATTGACAAGGATAACTATTACAGAACTTTGTATGGCCCTCAAATAGTTGAGAGAGGATATACAACCAAAAATACTTTTTATGGGTATATCCTTTTCGCCCTTTTGATTGCAGTAACTTGTGGATTATTTCTCGTGTTACGAACCGATAAAACGACTTTATACCTAATGGCTGCTGGTATTATATTTCTTTTATTTTACACTTGGCCTTTAAAGTATATTGGGCTAGGTGAACCTACTGTAGTTTTGGTTTGGGGCCCTCTAATGATCGGCGGAGCCTTCTATGTTACCTCAAATGGGTTATGGAATTGGAATGTTCTGTATATAAGTTTGCTCTACGCCATTGGCCCAACAAGTGTCATATTTGGCAAGCATATCGATAAATCGGACAAGGATCTTGAAAAAAAGGTTTACACAATTCCTGTAATGCTGGGTGAGAAAATATCACGATACACAACTCTATTCATCTGGTTCTTGCAGTATGCAGTAGTTGGTTATTTTATTTACAAAGGTGTATTAGGCCTTTCGTTGTTATTGGTGTTACTGGCTATTCCAAAGTATTTAGAGACAATAAAAGTGTTTCTTTCTCCAAAACCAACACAACCCGATCCGAACAGACCAACCACATGGCCGCTTTATTTTGCAAGTTTTGCTTTTGTTTACAACCGACGATTCAGCATACTGTTCCTAGTCGGTTTAATTTTGGATGTAATAATTTCGAAAGTTGTATAACCTAGCATATGTAGATTAAAAATGTATTGCAGGTTATTAATGGATTAAGATAAGGCTTCAAAATTTTGAAGCCTTATCTTTTTTATAATCATCAATTAATTAAATGTCCACCTTACTAACCCGACTTCACCAACCTGCAGTTCTATAACGAGTTTACTAATACTATTTTCAATTACCTTGTAAATCGTATTATTATCCAACGTTAATGTTTTAGCATCGTCTGCCAATTCCCATGTACCTGTTTGCGTATTGTCGCAGCTATCATCGATAACATATGTTCCATCGCTTTTAAAATTCCATTTTGAATTATCTTCACAACTTGTTGCAACATTCAAACCAGCTACAGTCTTCGACTCTAAAGTCCAATTTCTTATAACCATATTAACTTCTGTTTTCTCCTTTTTGCAAGATGAAATAAAGAACCCCATTAGAGTAACAATAGTTAAAATTAACAATAAATTAATTTTTTTCATTTTTTTAGTTTTTAAGTGAAATAAATAATATATGCAAATTAACGCCTTTGTTTACAGACATATATTACACAATTCTATTTATGAATTACATCATTCACACTATTTGGAGCGGTTTGAATTCTAATATTGCAGAAAATCAGGAGATGTATGCTGAGGCAAAGCCGTATAAGATAATAGAAAGATTTGGAGCTGAGCAGGTAAAGTCTTTTACAGAAGCAATGAATTTAGCTATTGATGAGTGAACAACCGACTCTAACGGTCCATCAAAACTTCCAACTTATCAGTTTGTTAGAGTGCACAAATCATTCATCGTATCAATTTCCAGAATTGTTCGAATAATAGGCAATAGGATAAAGGTAGAAGGAACAGAAATACCCAATTGGGAGTGTATATAAAATGGAGTTAAAAAAAGAGGTTGATTGAATAGTTTTCAAACTTCAATGATTTTTTGAGTTAACCATCTCGAAAAAGTTTTTCCGGTAGCTCTTACCTATAGGGATTTCTGCAATTTTGATCTTAATAGTATTTCCTTCGATAATATCAATTTTGTTGAAAGCCACAATATATGACTTATGAACACGAAGAAATTTATTGGATGGCAGCATTTCTTCGATACCCTTCATCGAATGGTAGGTAACAATAACGCCCTGAGTTGTATGAATTTTAATGTAATCGCCAAATGCTTCGATATACAAGATTTGGTTTAGATCGACCTTAACCATTTTGTTGTCGGCCTTAACGAAAATAAACCTGTTTTCCTCTCTACTTTCTTTACTTACGTGAGTGTTTAATCGTTGGCCATGCCGAGAGCTGTATAGCTCCTGTGCTTTTTGAATCGATTTGTAGAAACGTTCGAATGAGAATGGTTTCTTCAGGTAGTCAACCACATCCAAATCGAAACTTTCCAAAGCATAATCCCTATAAGCAGTAGTAATTATTACAAGTGGCGGATTTTTAAGCATTTTCAGAAAATCGAGCCCTGAAATTTTGGGCATATTGATATCAAGGAATATCAGGTCAACCTCATTCCTGTAAAGCAATTCCATGGCCTCAAATGCGCTATCGCACGATCCAGCCAATTCGATGGTTGGTACGTCAGCCGAGTACTTCTCAATCACCCTTTGGGCAAGGGGCTCATCGTCAACTATGATAAAGCGCAGCTTCATGAAACGGCAATTTCCAATACTACTTTATACTTTTCGGGGGATTCAATTAGCTCAAGATTGAATCTGTTTTCGTACAGTAAATTTAACCTTTTTCTAACATTTTCAATGCCAATGCCTTTATTGTTGCTTCGAATTTCGGGGGTTGTCGGTTTGCTATTTTCGATGGAAAAACAAACCGTTCTCTTTTTCGAAAAATCGAATACGATATCAATGTATGGATGTTGGGGGCGTTGGTTTACGCCATGCTTAAAGGCATTCTCAATAAATGGGATGAAGAGTAAAGGGGCAACTCTACAATTCTCGTAATTTCCAGCAATATCAAAGTGAATTTTTATTCCATTTTTAAGCCTAATTTTTTCGAGTTCAATGTAATTTTTGATGAAGTCAATCTCCTTCGAAATATTTACACGATCCTCGCTACATTCATATAGCGTATAGCTCATTAAATCGGCAAGTTTAAGGATAAGCGCTGGGGTTTTATCCGATTTATCGAGACTTAGCGAGTAGATATTATTCAGCGTATTGAACATGAAATGTGGATTAATCTGAGCTTTCAACGCTGTTAGCTCGGCTTCGAGCTTCTGCTTCTCTGTTTCTCTAAGCCGAATGGTAATATCCTGAACTGTAACCCATTCCTTGATGGTTTTCATTGAAAATGTGAAAAGGCAATAGAATAGCATCAATGTAACTGCTGTAGAAATTTCTTCTAAGTAGTTATTATCAATTGGATCTTTAAGTATGCTAAGTTTAATAAAAATTTTTAGGAATGAAAAGAAGGAGATGTTTATGAGAAACCCAAGAACATACTTCCCATATTTTTTTGCCACAAAAAATTTTGGGATAAGGACAAGAAGGTGAATATAGGAACACCCAATAACCAGGGTTATAACTATTAATAGCCTATTAAAATAATTCCAAAAGTCAACTTCGGGTACAAAATAAACTATGGTATTTATAACGATAAGGTTTACGAGCCAGAATAGCGCGTGAAGCAAGAACCTTTTGGTTACTATCCGGTTAAGAAGCGAAAATTTGTCCATTCTATTAAATAATCGGAATAAAACTTCTTCAAATATCATAAAATTGAATGGGAAAATCCCTAAAAATTCGTTATAAGTAACCATTCAAACGACAAACGCACTTCAAATCACGATATTGGCAATGCAATCCCTTAATCGTTCAAACCACTCCTAAAAACAAGTATTCGAACAACTTCATCGAATATATTTTGGGCAGGCTCTCTTCCCTCCTATCATTGCTCTAAATAAAATATGAAGCGCATGAACCTATCCATCCAAAATTTATCGGTCACCTACCCAAATGGAGTGGAGGCATTGAAAAATGTATCGCTCGAAATATCCAACGGGATGTTTGGCCTGTTAGGGCCAAATGGTGCAGGTAAATCGACCCTGATGAGGATTCTGGCAACCCTTCAGCAGCCTACATCAGGGAATATTTTTCTTAATGATATCAACCTGCTGACGCAGCACGATGTAATCCGGCAACAGCTTGGCTACCTACCTCAGGAATTTGGTGTTTATCCAAAAGTTACAGCAAAACAGCTACTTTCCCATTTAGCGGTGCTAAAGGGGGTAACAAATAGAAAGGAAAGAAACGAGTTGACAGAAGCCCTTTTGATTAAAACCAATCTCTACGAGCATCGGAATAAAAACATGGGATCGTACTCGGGTGGAATGAGGCAACGATTTGGAATTGCACAAGCGCTGCTTACCTCACCTAACTTCATTATTGTTGATGAACCCACTGCTGGGTTGGATCCATCGGAGAGGAATCGGTTTTTGAATCTGTTGAGTGAACTCGGGGAGAATACCATTGTAATCCTCTCAACCCACATCGTTGAGGATGTAAAGGAACTCTGCACCGATATGGCCATTCTGAACAGGGGCGAATTGCTTTACAAGGGCTGTCCCCGGAAAGCAATAAGTGAAATTGATGGGCAGGTTTGGTCAAAAACAATCGAGAAGCACGAAATACAAGATTATAAATCGAGGTATCATGTTATCTACGAAAAAATGTTTGCTGGCAAACCCGAAGTACACATCTACTCCGAGGTAACCCCCAACAATGGTTTTGCGAGCTCAACTCCCGATCTGGAGGATGTTTACTTCCAAAAGATTTACTGTAAAAATCTGAAGAAAGAAGTACTCGAAGAATCATTATCAAGTTAAAAAAACGAATGCCATGTGGTACGAAATCCTAAAATTCGAATTGACCTACCGTAGGAAAAGACCTGCAACGTACATCTATTTCTTCCTGGTATTTGCAATAACGCTTTTGCTGCTAAGCACAAATTCTATTGGTAGAATGGGTGGCGAAGGATTGGTTAAAGAGAATGCTCCATTTGTAATTGCTCTGTTTACGAGCAAGGTGTCGCTGATTTTAACGCTGCTTGTTTCAGCTATTATGGGAGTTCCTGTGCTGCGCGATTTTGAACAGGGAACCGAATCGATAATGTTTGTGAATCCGATACGAAAAATCGACTACCTGCTTGGCCGTTTTCTTGGATCGTTTATCGTTTTAGTACTCATTGCTTCAGGGGTATTATTTGCAGGACTAATTAGCGAATTGTTGCCCTGGAGGAGTGATGAAAACCTGCTCCCATTCAGCTTTACAACCTACTTCCAACCCTTCGTAACCATCGTACTGCCTAACCTTTTTATATCAGCAACCATTTTCTTTGCTGGCGGAACCCTAAGCAAGAAGAGCATTGTGGTTTACACGCAGGGACTAATACTCTTTGTGCTACTTCTGATAGCACAGAGCCTTCTGCCCAAGATTGACAATAGAACCATTGCTTCCCTTATCGACCCTTTTGCAAACATCGCAGTGAAGCTGAAAACTATGTACTGGTCAGTATCCGAACGTAATTCGCTAATCGTTTCACTTGATGGTCTTTTCCTTGTAAATAGGTTAGCTTGGTTAGCTATTGCATTGGCAATTGCTACGTACACTTACAAAAAGTTTAGTTTCAATATAGTTGAAGTATCTAAAAAAGGGAAAAAAGAGAGTAAAAATATTAACGAAGCAACACATATTGAAATAGTTACACCAAATGTTGATACATTTTTTAATTGTAAATCAAATCTAATAAGATTAATTCATCTAAGCGTTTTCTACGCAAAGTCGCTTTTTAGGGAGGGCTCCTTTTTGGCAATCGTTCTAGCGGGCGTTGCCCTGCTGGTCATCAGCTCGTTTGAAATAGGTTTTGTTTACGGACATGTTGTACTCCCTACCACCTATAACATGCTTGAAATGCTTCGTTTATTCGAACTTTTCCTGATGATCATAGTGATCTTTTTTACCGGTGAGTTGGTATGGAAAGAACGGGGAATAAAGTTTAGCCCGATACTCGACTCAAGCCCTATTCCCGACTCAATAATCCTTGCTGGGAAATTCATAGGGCTTACAATTACCATCATTATCCTGCTGCTTGGGCTAATCCTTTTGGGGGTAGTTATTCAGGTAACCAATGGATACTTCGATATTGAGCTAGGTCTTTACCTTAAAACGCTTTTCACAAAAACGTTTCTCTTCGTTCTATTCTACGCATTGTTGGCCTTCTTTATACAGGTAATTGTGAATCAGAAATACTTGGGCATTATCCTAGTTATCCTTATCTCAACCCTTGTTGACTTCATCTCGGAATGGGGCTTGGAGCATAGCCTTTTCAGATTTGCCGATGTGCAAATGGGAATTTACTCCGATATGAATAAATATGGGCACTACTTAGAACTGTTCACCTGGGAAAATCTATACTGGTTTGGCTTTACCTCTTTGCTCTTCATTTTTGCAATAATCCTCTCGGTTAGAGGAACCGACAGCTTGCTGAAGAACAGGTTTACGCTTAGCAAGCATCGACTTACACGCCCTTTGATGGTGCTTTCATCGTCATCGTTCCTGCTTTTTGCCTTTACCGGATCGGTTATTTACTACAATACCAATGTGATGAATGAATTTATTCCTGAAAAAAAGGAGGAAAGAATGCAGGCTGATTATGAGAAAACCCTTAAAAAGTTCGAGTATTCTCCTCAACCATCCATTACCAGGGTAAAACTTAACGTTGAGATTTACCCCGAAAGCAGGGATTTTGATGCGAATGGGCAATACATTATTCAGAACAAAACGGGTAACCCCATTGATGAAATATATATTCAACAGCTCAACGACAAGCAGCTTAAGGTTAGCCAGATATCCTTTGGGTGCGAAGCACAAAGAAATTCGGAGTACGAAGGGCATGGATTCCACATTTTTAAGCTCGGTAAGTCCCTGCAACCGGGCGATAGCCTAACCATGAATTTCGAGGTGAAGTTCAGAATGAAAGGCTTTGTTGATAAGAACTCAAATACGGATTTAGTTTATAATGGAACCTTCTTTAACCAGTACTACTTCCCGAACATTGGCTACAATAGGCTGTTCGAACTCGATGATGATAAGAAAAGGGACAAGCACGGCTTAAAGCCCAGGGAGAGAATGTTGGAGCGTTCCGATCCTCATGGCTATTCAACTCCAAGTTTTGGGTTAAGCGCATCAAAGATAGACTTTGAGATTACGATTGGAACATCAAACGATCAAATTGCAATATCGCCGGGATACCTTGTAAAATCGTGGGAGGAGAATGGTCGTAACTATTTCCACTACCGCATGGATAGCCCAATTCTGAACTTCTACTCGATTCTTTCGGCCAGGTACGAGGTGGTGAGGGACACATGGAATGGTGTTAACCTTGAAATCTACTACCACAAGGAACACAGCTATAATCTCGACAGGATGATGACCTCGATGAAGGAATCGCTTAAGTACTACTCAAAGGAATTTGGCCCGTACCAGTACCAACAGCTGCGGATTGTTGAATTTCCACGCTACCAGGTATTTGCCCAGTCGTTTGCCAACACCATTCCGTTTTCCGAGGGGATTGGTTTTGTTATGGATGTGAATAGAAGTGAGTACGATACGCCATTCTTCGTAACAGCCCACGAGGTGGCTCATCAATGGTGGGCACACCAGGTTTGCGAGGCGAATACTAAAGGCGCAACACTACTTGGCGAAGCGGTTACGCAGTACTCGGCAATGATGATTATGAAAAGACATTACCCGGAAACGGGTATGAGGAGCTTCCTGAAGTATGAGCTCGATAAGTACTTAACTGGTCGTACAACCGAAACTAAGAAGGAGTTGCCCCTGGCCGATGTCGAAAATCAGATGTATATCCACTACAACAAGGGAGCAATTATTATGTACGCCTTTCAGGATTATATCGGCGAGGATAGCGTGAATGCAGCCCTTCGAAGGTATATTGCCGACTGGAAGGATCGCGAGGATCGGTTCCCCTCGTCGGACGATTTGCTTAAACGATTCGATGAGGTAACACCCGATAGCCTAAAGTATTTAATTGAGGATTTCTTCCAAACGATTACCTTCTACGAATGCAAGACCGAAGATGTAGAGGTAACCAAAACATCCAATGGCAATTACAAAATCGATTTGGCCGTAAACTTTCAAAAATTCAGGGCCGATAGCCTTGGTAATGAGGTTGAGATTCCCGCGAATGATTGGATTGATATTGGTGTTTTTACAAAGGATGAGCATGGAACCGAGAAGTTGTTGTACCTTAAAAAGCATAAAATGGATAGGAACGCTAAAACATTCACCATTGAGGTAAGCAGTTTGCCGTGCTCTGCGGGCATCGATCCTTTATGCAAGATGATTGACAAACATCCAAAAGATAATATAAAATCAATTATTTAAAAAAAATCTATACTACCACGGGTAGATTGCTGCCCGTGGTATTTTCTTAATTCAATATCTAAAAAGGCATGAAAAATATATCGTTCATTTTTACAATTCTGTTTTGTTCTATCATTTCGGTAAACAATTTTGGTCAATCAAACGCTGTTTTGCTGCCAATGGGATAAACCCTCAATACCATCATATTTTCCCAGAAAACCGGTTACCGTGTCAAGGCATTTACGGGTACAGTCCCACAATAAATTGTAGTCCGTTGGGAAATGGGCATTGCTCTCAACCACAAAGTTGTCTGCCTTTAAGTGCAATGCTTCCCCCTCTTTTTTTTAAACACGTCGTGGCTAAAGGCCACAATTACTTCATTGAACTGCCTTACCGTGTCATCGCCCAGCAGGGTTACGTTGTCATAGATGTTCTGGTACTCAAATTCTACTCGCTCATAGCCGAACTCACGCTCAACGCCCATTAAAAACCTTAGGGAGTAATGGTTGTTGGCCAGGCTGTGCAATGCTTCATGGCTGATAATCAGTCATAAGCGCACCTGTGAGAGTACGAATATCGTCCACAGATCCATCCAAAACTTATTACAATTAAGATTGATAAAATGAATTTACCTTTCATCTGTCTATTTTTTGTTTTTAAAAGGTACAGATGCCCGCCAGACCGAAGTCGTTCGGGCAGAGAACATCCATGGGATAGTCATTCGTGTGTGTTAAAGCTATTATCATGTATGTTTCATTGTTGAACTATTCTTTTTCGGCTAATTGCTGTTTAATCTTATTCACTGCAATATCTAATATTCTTATTATATCAGAAAAGTTGGTATTTTCAGAATTATTACAATCCATTAATGCATGTTCGAATTCAATTTCGGGATTTAGTTCAAATATTATATTCCTAACCGTTTGCATGGCAGTATTATGATGGTTGTATTCCCCCGTTACTTGTATTGACGAGTTCCTTAATGCGCAAAACAAACTCCATTTATTGCATTCAATATCATCCTCGCACTTCCTGTCATCGTTACTGTTCCAATCGGTTGAATCGAGTAGTAATGATTTTGCCATCTGCAATATTTGCAAATCTTTTTGTGTTGCAGGAGAGCAATACCACCAGTTGATAACAAATGAAAGGGTATCATTCTTGATTTCAAATTTCTCCCAAAGAAAATACCCAAGACTTGTTTTCATGTATATATCATCAAACCCACGGTGGTTGACAATCTCAAATTGCAGTGGAGTAATCTTTTGGTTTGGACTGGTTAAAATGCCTGTAATTTTTTTATCATCTACTAGTTTAATAAACTGGTCGTTATCCAACCCTTTTGTTTTATATTCATCGGGAATGTTTATAGAAAATCTAAAACCTTCAATATATTGGCTTTCACCATTAATACTACTTCCCTCTTTTTTTAGTTTAATTTCGAAATAGTTATCGGGTAGTGAATCCTTTGAAAATCTTATATAATTCATTAAATACTCCATTTGCCGATCCCTGTTATCAATAATATCTTCGGGTTTTCTTTGGATTGAAAAATGAGGAGTAACGCCTCTTCCCCATATTAAATTATTCGAATTAATTACTGTTGATGCAAGCGGAACATTAATTCTTATTTTAGATTTTGGCAAATTAACAGTAGGTATAATGCCCCCCGTATTTCCCGAAGCAGTTCCCCCTGTTTCTTCGCCAAATAGAGTTACCTTCTGGTTGCTTTTTAAAAATGAAGGCAGAACAGAAGCCGCAGAATAGCTGCCTGCATCAGTTAAAATGTAAAGATTCCCTCTGAAAATAGTATCTTCAGGTTGCTGAATGAGTGTTTCGATAAATTTATCGGTTGGCTTTACAACTATCTCCCCATTTATAGATTCTGTAAAAGATGAAATCCATTTTTTACTGTATTTACGTGGAAGATCGGAATATTTAAAAAATACCTTAGGATAAACTTGCGTTTGTATAACGGATTTAGAATATACATTGAAAGACTTATACATCAAGTATTTCAATAAAGTAATGAATACTTCAGGATTGCCGCCATCATTACCTCGTATATCAATAACTAAATTTTGGATATTCTTTCTACATATTTGAGTGAAAACATCTTTAAAAAAGACTTTATAGTCAATTCCAAATAAACCGATATAACCCATCGAAAAACTCTCAATTCTTAAAACGCAAGTACTTATGGAATCGATGATTTCGTAGCTGAGCGGTTTTGGAGTGGGTAATGTATCCTTTCGCTGTAATTCTTTCCACCCAATACCTGAAACAACTAACTGTTCCTGAATGGAATCCTTAGGTTGAGTTATTGATAGTTCAAATTTTTCAGTCTGATCGAAATACTTAGCAAAATGCAACCTAAAGTGTAATGCCATTCTAAAGAGTTTATAGGCTCGCTGATAGCTATCACAACTAATTGATGGAGAAATAGAATCGATTATTTCTTTTGCTGTAAAACCATTTATGGTAAGAATCTCCGTTCCAGGCAATAAATCAAGAGAATCAATCCAATTCTTTTTAACAAAAAACTTGTTATCAATAATTTCAATGTCAAATGGAATAAGGGGTTTTGAATACAGTTTGTTATAGTATTCGGGCGATAGTTCGGCAGATGTATGTCCACAATGGATACTATCAAGCATTGGAACAATCAACTTATAGAACTCTAATTCGGTTAAATCCCTGTTTATTTTTAAATAGTAATCATCGAATGTTTTAGTCATCTTCTCAGGGGTTTGATACAAGTATAAACCCGGATGAACCGCTTCAATTATTTCTCTAAGAATTCGATAATCCTCCTGGAGCTTATCTAGTTTAATTTTTCGTTTACTATCATAACCCTTTTGTGCTATGAGGAGTTGGTTGGTATTTACTAATGCAAGAATTAAGATAAATGTATGTAAAAGTTTTTTTTTCATCATTTTAGTATTTAAGATCGATTATTTCCAGAACTTTTTCTAATGCTAAATCTTTATTCTTTGCATAATTTGAAGCAGCTGTATTTATTTCGATTTCAGGTAATACGCCTGATATATTTGACCAATTTAAAACAGCAACAGTATATTTTCTTCTTGCATATTGAAGTTGCACCCGGGAATTTTTCAAATCAGCATACCTGTGATCGTCGTTACAAGTGTATGTCCCTGAAGTTTCTGATCCTACTATTTTTCCAACCTTATGGTATTTTACCAATGCAAGAAAATGTCCTGTAGTCGAAAAGCATCCTCCATCGACCAAAAAAACAACTGAACCGGTAAACCGTTTATCCTGTAACTTGATTGGTTTAATCAAATCTTCATAATCGGGGTAGCTCTCCTTGAAATAGGGAATAGGATTAGGTAGAATATAGCTCAGTAAATGGGTTGCACAGTAAGGATCACCACCGGAATTATTTCGAACATCAATAATGAGATTCTTTGCACCTTTGCTAAAGATTTGAGTAAAGACCGTATCGATAGATTTTTTAAACACCTCAACATCATGAAACGCTTTAATTATAAGATGAACTGCCGATTTATCTTCGATAAAATTCCAGCTAACCATTGGGGAATTTTCTCTAGAAGCATTGTACTTACGTAGCCCTACACCTGAAACTTTTATATCCTTAACCTTTTGATCTGCTGCTTTAATTGTTAAAAGATATTCGGGGGTTTCTCCAAACATCACAGAATAGTATGTGGAAAAATATAGGCTCATTTTACTGTACTTGTACCCCTTCCTATTTCCATCAGATGAAAAGAGCAGAAGCAAACTCTGAATAATTCCTTCAATTGGCTTCCCATTTATAGCTAACAATTCTGCGCCAAGTTCAATCGAATCCTTTTCAGAAATTAGTGTACTTATTAATGCGTTTGAATCAACAATATTCAGATGGACTGGAACTAATTTATGTTCGATTTCGCGAGAAAACGATAAAGGCGCAAGAAGAGTTGTATGACCGCATCCTATGGAAGAAATTATAGGTGCCAACATGCAGTAGAACTCCAAATCGGTCATACCGTTGTTTACCTGATTCTTGGCTTTATCAAATAGCAAATCAAAGTCTTTTTTTGAAATGAAATCATCAATCGCGGGATGGTTTTTTGTTAATATACTGTATGCCTGATCAATATCTGCTAACAGTTGTACTCTGGACAGTTTGATCGGTTTCTCCTCTACCTTTTTTCGTTCTCCAATCATGTCAACCCCATTACTCGTGTAGATGCAATGGTCGGAGTCCCTAAAAGTAAAAACAAAGTGCTTACCTTCAGAATTATATTCGAATTCAAGTTTAGTTTTATCACTTTGTTTTAGTGCGAAGGTTTTACCATACCTAAATGAAGCCTTTAACTCTCCTTCCTCGAGTTTAAATATTATCCAATGGTACTCGTTATCATAGTAGAATTCGAATTCACCCGTAACATCAGAAATTTTTGGAGAGATGCTATTTTGGCAATGAATACTCAAAAACCCAAATACTAATAGAACGATTAACGACAAGTATTTCATCCGTACAGAATTCTAATATCATTAATATATAACAAGTTACGATTCTACCTTTAACGCTCTTTAACGTTCGGATGGAACACCCATGGTTTGTTTATTTGTGTTTGTGATTGTGCACTATCATGGGTGTTTCATAGTAAAGGTATTATTCGATATTTTCTGAAAATGATTATTTCAACACTTTTGCTTTTAGTTCATCAATTATCTTAGTATCAACCTAGTAGATGTAGCTAAAATATTCATTAAAGTAGATTTACCTGCACCATTTGGCCCCAGCAAGCCTAAAATCCCATTTTCGAATTTAAGAGAAAAGTCATTTAAACCCCAAGTATTTTTCGTGTATTGTTTGCTTATGTCATTGATTTCCAGTTTCATATGTTTTTATTAATATAGAAATTGTATGAGAATATTTTCTTTCATTTTTAGAAGAGCTCCTTATCTCCAATTTGACTGTAAGCCAATCCAAGTTATCATTAACAGGAATAGGGGTAATCATTGACATTTACCTGTAGAATTGCTTTTGCATTTGAAAATTCATATCTCTTGTCAAAATAATTGTAGACTATTTCATTTTTTATTGCTCATTTCAAACTATTTCGAGAGTAAACCAAACTAGAATTAGATTTTTGTAATTAGTTTTTATTTAAGATTAGATTCCGACTGTCTCCTTTTTTCCATGAGTACTATTTTTTCTTTTGTTTCATTGTCATCAGGAGTTAGTTCTACCCAACTCTGTAAATTTTTAATGGCTTTCTCAAGATTTCCCTTTTCTTCATATATTTCACCTAAGGTTTGAAAAGTGTATTTATAATCGGGGAACTCCTGTGCAGTCAATTCAAGAATAAAAATACTTTCTTCAATATAGCCTTTATCATATAAAGATACTCCGAGCAGGTAAAAATCGGTTTGATAAAAAATATACTTATCTCTATTTTTAACTAGTTCAGCAAATAACTCCTTGGCAGTGTCAATACCTTTGGTTGTGATACAAAATGATAATACCCTTGATGCCTGTTTTCGTGGCATTACCCATTCTTTACCATCGAGAATGTTATTAATAACTGATGTATAATCTTCCATGCTATATGGAGACATGGTATTATTAGATAGAATGATTATTACCCTTTTATTTTCGAGGTTCATTACCATTTTAGTTGAGTAGCCACCCCATCTACCTCTGTGTCCGATTATTTTTTGATTTTTCTCATTGAATGTTATTTCCCAACCCAAACCATATCTACCTTTCTCACTATTTGCAAGAATTGGAACTGATAAAGCTTTATCTACTAATTCTTTACTTACTAATTTATTAAATCCAAGAAGAAACTTGTACAAATCTTTTGCTGTTGAATAAATACCACCATCTCCATAGATACCATCGTATAACCCCCTATGACTTGTTTGATTCGAAATAAAGTTTTTTCCATTTAGGGAATAATCAATTCCAAGTGCAATTGAGTCTGAATTTATATTTTCAGGGTTAATAATTACATAAGAATCTTGCATATCGAGAGGTTCAAAAATATTCTTTTCGATAAAGGTTTTATATGTTTGGCTGCTAATTTTCTCAACTATTTCAGCAAGAACAACGTATTCAGCATTACAATAATCAAACTTTTCACCAGGAGTAAAAAATAATTCAGGGGCCGAATACAACCATTCTAATACATCATTATTGTTAGCAATTGTAACACCTTTTCTATATAAGGGTACAAAAAATTGGGGTGAATTTGTATAATCCGGCAACCCAGATGTGTGATTTAATAAATGCTTAATTTTAATTTCCTTATACTGAAATTTAGGTAATATATTAACTATGTTATCTTCAAGTGATAATAAATTATCGTCGAGAAGTATTGAAATTGCTGTAGCAGTAAATAGTTTTGATATAGATGCAGTATTGAATGCATGATTTTCGGTAAGTAAATTTTGACTCAATGTATCGGAATTACCATATGTCATATGAAAAATGATTTTCCCATTTTCCGCAATTAATACTGAGCCATTAAAGTTTTTTTCATTATATGAATTTAGGAACATCTGTTCTAATTCATTATCTTGATTACAAGAGAAGATACTTGTAATTGCAATTAATAGTAATAAATTTTTCATAACACTGTATATTTAAACTTTAACATAAGACCGCCTAGAAGGATTTCATACTTTTTAAAATATTGATAGTTAAATTATTTCTGTCTTTTTTCTCAAAAAATGCTTTATAAACCAAGACATACAAGCACAACCAAGAATTAAACCTGCCAATCCTTCACCATTAATGAAAAGCATATTCCCTTCAACAATTCCAAGTTTATTTTGGTATATATTTCCAAGAATAATTGGATTATACCAATTCCATACAAAGTGAAAAATCATTGGTGGAATTATGCTTCTCGATATAAAGTAGGAATAAGCAAAGGGTATCGAAATAACGAATACAGCACCCATTTGAACGAGCATTAAAAGAAAAGGATTTGGGAGATAGTAATAACACCCTAAGCTATAAATCAGGGGGGCATGCCACAATGCCCATACAATACCCACAGCAACAACTGCAAATAGTTTTCCTCTAGCTTCGGATAGGTTTTGAAGCAAAAATCCTCGCCATCCGTACTCCTCCCCAAAAAGAAGTAGTGCTCCAATTATCAGAGTTGTAATGGAAGGGTATTTGAATAATCCGCTTAGTTTGTATGAATTAACTTGCCCTAAACCCAATATATAAACTAGAAATGCTGTACAAATAATAAAAATTAGAGGGTAAAGAATTGAAAAAGCGAATGTTTTTAAACCAACTCTTGCAACAATTGGTTTTACAACCGTTCTAAACGATTTCGTCATAATACCATTAAAAATAATACCAATCATTGCTGGTACAAACATTGCAATTGGGTATAATTCAACAGTTCCATCATCAGAAAAAATAGCTAATACCAGAACCCACGATATTATAATTACTACGATGATATAAATGATAGAATATTTAAGTTCTCTTATCATAGTATCTAACTATTTACCAATTCATTGGAATGTTTCTCAACTCTCTCAAAAAACAATATGTAGTTCAACTTGAATATTTTTTCTATCTCTTTCTTCGTATATCCTCTTTCCACCAAATAGTATATTATCAACGAAAATCCTTCAATTGTTTCCAACCCTTTAGGAGCCATTCGTCCCGATCCGCCATAATCGGAGCCAATTGATAAATAATCGATCCCTTCTTTCTTCTTTAAATAGTCAATATGATCAACAAATTCTTCCACCTTAGCCCGTGGCATGTCCTTTGGGTTCTGAAATTTGCCGCGCTGGTTGAGGCATTCATTCGAAACTGACTCTGAAAAGAATGTAAGACCAATCAATCCTCCTTTTACTTTGAGTTTCTCCAATGTTAAATCAGACACATTGAAAGCATCTTTAACAACTCCCTGTGCATTTGCATGTGAAATAATTACCGGTGATTTAGATGTTTCAATTACTAGATTTCGTACCTCGTTTGGCATATGTGTTACATCACAGATAATCCCTAGTCGATTCATTTCGCTTATTAGGGCAATTCCGAATGGTGTTAATTGGAATACTTCACCTTTTTTCACATAGATAGTATCCATACCTCCATTTGACAAAGTAATCTGTCTAATCCCTTCCTTCTGGTATTTCGAAAGGATATCTATGCTTCCATTGAACAACCCAAAGTTGTACTCCAAACCAAGGACGATCCTAGTGTTTTTTCCCTTTTTTATGTCATTGCTAGCTAATGCTAATGAAACTTTAGCAGTATCGCTTTTGATAATATCTTTGATTTTTATAATATCTGCAAATATTCTCTCCGAAGGATTCTTATTATCTCTAGGATCAAATGGAACATTTTGCACAATACAATCTACATTATTCTCGCTTAGCATAGAAAAAGTAACCTGTTTAGGCCAAATTGGGTTTTTGGGCTTAAACAGATCGTGGCTATGGCAATCGATAATAGCTATTTGCTTTGCAATTTTCTTAGCTTTTTCCCAAGTTTGTTTATCAAATTCTTCTTCAAAAGAGTATTTTTTTTCTTGAGCTGTGCTGAATTTTACAACTACTAATAGGATAAATAAGGCAGCTATTTTATACTTACTAACGATTGATTTCATATACTTTTTTTTATTAATTTATTATTCTATTTATTTTAAACTACCAATTAACTCCTTAATATCCACCCAGAAAATATTAAACCTACCATTATCGTAATGCATAGCCTTTTTCTGCAAATCCTCGAAAGTTAAATTTGGGCTTCGGTCGTTAAGGTTTAAGCTCCTATTGCTTGCAAAGAACAGGTATTGTCCATCCGGGCTTAAACTTGGCGACATTTCGGTATAAGGAGAGTTAACACCTTTCCCTAAATTTTTGGCCTTGGTCCAGGTTTCATCAGTTTTTTTGAAAGAGATATACAAATCGCCCTGCCCCATATCATTGGGCCAACCATGCGATGTATAGATTAGAAAACTCTCATCAGGAGCTACAACTGCATTGTACTCGCCAACCTTTGTATTTATTGAATCGGAGAGGAGTTCAGGTTCAAGGTATTTTCCATTTTTGAATTTTGCTCTCATTATTTTCATGCTAGCTGATGTAAAGTACAACGTGTTATTGTTAGTTAACGAGGGGAAGAATTCGTTTTTGCTTGTGTTAATCGGTAAACCAATATTAACTGGGCTACTCCATCCATGTGGAGTTCTATCAACGTACCATATGTCATAGTCTTTCTCCTTGCCCGAATTCTCAAGTGGACGATTCGAACAGAAGTAGAGCCGTTTACCATCTGGAGAGAACATCGGCTCACAATCGTTAAACTTGCCAGAAAACGGAGCTATTTGGGGTTTACCCCAAACACCATTTGCATCCATTTTTATATGCACAATAGTGAAATGGGGTTCTTCAAGAATACAGTAAAACAGTTCATCGTATTTTGGCGAAATGGCAAGATCCCTGTCGTTTAGACCAGAGGATATCTGGTTGGGGGAAAATACTTTGGCAACAGCTTCGGGCAAATCACTGTTAAAGATATTGTCATTTACAATTGTCTTTTTATTCTTACATCCTACCAGTAGAATGCAAATTGAAAAAAGTATAAAGGTTAGTTTTTTCATAGATAGTATTTTTGATTAAACTGTATTCTTCATTCAAAATATCATGCACCAACATCTCCATTAACCTGTTGGATTCTATTGTTCCGTTTGAAATTGTTAATCTTATAGCTAATGTTTATTGCGAAAATGTTGGTCTCGGGAGAGTATATTACCCGGCTATTAAAGTTTATCCCATTCTCGGTCATTCTTATTCTTCCTGATTTAAATAGGTTACGAGCCTGCAAAACAACAGAAAGCTTCTTCTTTAAAAACTCCTGCCGAATCGAAGCGGTTAACAGATACAAAGGTTCAATATTTCCCTGCGATGTTACCCCTTTCCCATCATACTCAGCATTTATCTGAAAACGAGTTGTTTTAGAAATATCAATGGTTGAATTCAATCTAAAAGTATAGGAGAATGCATTGGCATTTCTTATGTACCCATTTACAGTTCCTTTTGTCTCCATATAGTAAAGGTCAATTGTTGGGTTGATTTTGACCTTTGGATTTCCATTCAGATTGACAGAAATTTCAGATCCAAAAAACTTATCTTGATTCATGTTACTGTAGCTAATTACCTGTATGCCATTATTCCCTAAACCAGAAGTTTGAGCAATGGCATTATCAGTAATTCGATAATAGTTATTCATCGAGATTGATATTTTCTTGAAGTCCTTTGCAAGGTTCAACTCGTATGAATCGGTTAACTCAGGTACTAAATCGGGATTCCCAATGTTCATAAGGTTTTTACTTACGCTTGAGGGGAACGGATTAAGGTAAAAATCAACAGGTCGTCGAATTCGCCTTGAGTAGCTTAGCTGTACCTGAAAAGTCTCTTTAAAATCTTTTGATAGATGAATGGTTGGAAAATGATGCAGCTTAGCGTAGCTATAATCCGAACCACCCGTTTTTTGATCCAGAACCCGATCGGTAAACTCGCTGCGTAAACCCAACTGATAGTTTATTTTATATAATTCTCCTGAAACCATAGCGTAGCCTGCAAATATCTTTTGATTAAATGTCATTTTGTTGGAATAATCGGAAAAGTTTAACCAGCTTGATGAAGTGTAATCATACTGTTGGAAAATGGTTGTCACATCACGCCTGTTCCCTGTAGTATTCAATCCCAACTCAAGTTTGTATTTACTATCCACCTCATAGATATAATCTGACTTGATTTCGTATGCATTTCGTTGGTATTCATTATCAGTATTCAAAACTCGTGGGTATGGATCATCTAGATTGTAGTTCATATTCGACACAAAATCTTTAGAGTTTGATCCAAATCCACTATTAACGTATGTATAGGACATATCGACACTCAACTCATTTCCCTTCTCCTTAAACTTATGCTGATAGAATAGTGCAGGTTTGAAATAATCGCCCCAAACATTGTACCTCTCGTTGTTAACAAAATAGCTGTTCACAGGGGTAAGATTATTCAACTGCTCATCGTAAACAGCTTTATTCTTGCTGAAATCATTGGTGCTGTATGCACCAATAACCGATAACAAGTTTTTGCTATTCGGGGTAAATTCGAAACCAGCTTTTATATTCGATGATGGACGTTTCCCAATCTGATCTACAATTTGATTATTGGTAAATAAAGTATCATTGAGATTGTATATTCGATTAAAATCGAAGTACTGACTGGCAACACTTTCCTTAATTTCTGCACCTATAAACGAGCTGATCTTACTCCTTTTAAGGTTTAAAATAACATCGCTTGAATAGCTCTCGTTTGATGAGTATGAAGCATTGACAATTCCCGAAACACCATCGAATCGTTGCTTCTTAGTAATAATATTTATAATCCCTGCTCCCCCTTCGGCATCATACTTCGCCGATGGGTTAGTAATCACCTCAATTTTCTCAATGCTATTAGCTGAAACCTGCCTCAAGGCATCTGATCCCTGAAAAGGGCTTTGGCAGCCATCAATCAGAACCAGAAAATTTGTGCTGTTTCGAAGTAACGCATCACCATCAGAATTTGTCTTAATCATTGAATTGCTCTGCAATACATCAATGGCAGTTCCACCAACTGAACTTAAACTTTGTGATACATTTACTACGCGCTTATCAATTTTCTGGACAATCGATTTGCGTTCACCCTGAATGGTAACTTCTGCAATCTCATTACTTGCCTCGGCAAGATTGATTGAGGGTACTATTACAGACCTATTCTTGTCTGTAATAGATATACCATTTACCACGCTTTTCCTATATCCTAAAAATTGAGCAACGATGTAATAATCTCCGTACTGCAATTTATCAATCGTAAATTCCCCTTTTGCGTTTGATACTGTCCCAGCAACCAGAGTCGAGTCATTTGACTTATATATAGATATGTTAGCATATTCAATTGGTTGATTTGTTTTTGAATCAATTACAATCCCAATAACCTTTCCAGTTTTACTCTCTGAAGCATTTATAGAAAAAGCTGATGCATAAATGCCTATTTGGGCAATTATTGCTACGATATTTAAACCTATTTTCATAAAAAACTTTATAGTAATTACTTCTTCAATATTTCGAGAGAAAACAGAATTTCGGCATTGGGATCAAAGTGTAAATCCTTGAATTTTTGATAGGTTAAGGGGTAATCTGGTGTAAAACAATGCCCTTTTGCAGGATCATTAGGATAGGTAATTACCTGCTTAAACGAAACAAAGCCTCTGATTCCACTACGATTAAGAGAGAACATCAATGCATCACCGAAGTTATTTGGTGCTTGTCCTGATGCAGTACCTACCACCTTAGCACCCATAGCATATAAACCTGTTAGCAGGTTTAAACCCGAGCTAAATGTAAATGGCGATGATACAACCAGCACCTTTGCTAGCTGATGATAAGGGTTATGATACTTTTTTGTACTATATACTTTCCAAAACGTTGGCATCATCTTAAACGTCTCTTCAAAGTTGATTTCTAACTCCTTCTTTGCATAGCATTCTTCATTAGAAAAATCGTATGACGAACCTGTTATGCTTATTCGGTTCTGGAGGCTATCTTTCTTACTAGTATTATATTGTGAAAAATACTGATCGGAGTACCTCTTTATGGAGTATCCATTATCCAACGTTTTTACAGCAACATCACCATATAAAAGATAAACCATTATTTCACGCATAATGGAATTACCTCCCGAATTCTCGCGCAAATCGATGATTAGATTTTTTGTTCCGCTTACTTTCATTTCTTCAATCAGTTGAACAAAAACTTCAGTGGCCGAGGGTGTCCCTGCGAGCAGTTTATTCCAATCATCGGGTATCTCGGTTGAATTGTACTTTTTATATGCGTTCGCAGCCATCTGTTCAATTCCCTTAGAGCCTAACACCTTCAAATACTCAAAACTCTCACGATAGGTATTCATATCTTTAATAACAAGTAAAGCTGTTTGCTTTTTGTTATCTAAAAAGTTAAAAGCAAAATCAGATTTTTCTGTTGATGGCAGGTTAACTAACGTGGCTGGTGTTATTACTTCAACAGGCTGAAATGGAATTTCTACTTCTAAATCTTCGTTGTTACCATCGGTTTTTCTAAATACTAGTTTAATTGGTTTGGTTGTATTCCATTCAGGTATCAGGTTCTTCAAGCCATCCTTTCTGCTTAATGACAGGAACTGCATGAATGCTAATTTAGTAAAATCATTCTCTGCCCCCCTGATATTCCCTTGTCGAACCAATAGCTCTTCAAAAGGAATATCTTCAATAGAAATAAGCTGAGCTGAGATAAACCGCTGATATTTCTTATCAGGGACAACTTGTATAAATAGAGATTTCTCAACCACTTTAAACTTAAATGGTAGGCCTGACTCCTGACCTGGCTGTTGGTTGGGCAGCAATCCAGTATGGCTATCGCCAATATTCGCTAAAAATGCTATAATAGCTGAGTAAAACTCTTTCTTAGTTAAGCCTTCTTTAGGTATAGCATTAAGCATTTGCTGATATCTCCTATGAAAAGCAATTTTTCCTCCTCCTGCAAAATAGGGATCGGGATGTGAAGATTCAACAATGGTCAAGAGCTGATTTAAATCCTTTTTTAATGAATCGGCTGGTAAAATCTCGTTTTGAGCAAAAAGTGTGTTTGCAAAAACGAATAGAAGCAAAACTGATGTGCAAATAATTGTTTTCATTTTTTTTCAGATTCAGTAAATAATTGTTTTTATATTTATTTTTTAAATAATTCCAAACGCCCTCATAATTGGTTCTGGGATAGCTGACCAAAGAACATGAAACGCAATTGCCACCCAAATTCCGCCTCGTTCTCGTGCAAAACCGAAAAAGAAACCCATAAAAATAGCTGCCAAGGCAAAAATTAGATTAGGGTCTTTGGAGCCTAAATTATACATGTGGCAAAGCCCGAATAGCACTGAAGAAATAATTAGCCCTGGACCAAATTGAGTTTTACCTATTCGCCATGGTCGACCAAATTCGCCATTAATTCTTGTTTGGATATACCCTCGGTACATAAGCTCTTCGGCAATACCCACTCCAAATGTAAAGTACAGCTGGTCAAACAGAGTTATCCCAACTGATTTACCAGCAAGCCCAACTACAATTGGGGGGACTAAAAAGAGCGCTCCAAAGAAAGCCAACTTCCAGCTATACCTATAGGTTTTTTCTTCATCAACCTTGTTATAGATGAGCAATGCTATTCCTGTCATAACCAGAACTACAAAGACTAAAATTCCAAATGCTGGCCAAGATGAGAATTTAAGCTTGAGCGCACCCACAGTAGCAAATCCAATACTTTGAATAAAACCCAACCAGAAAATCAGAAAGCCAATATGAATCGCGAACTTCCAGTTTTTAAGCCCTATCTCCAGCTTTGTTACCCATATCAATATTATTGGAATGGTTATAGCCCATAGCATATAAAATATGTTTCGAGCTATTGCTCCAAAGCCTAAATCGCGCGTGTAAAATGCCAACCATCGGAATATTATTCCGAAAATCAATGCGACAACTACCGTTTCGATAATAGACTGCCCTTTAACACTTACTTTTTTCATAATTGAATTTTAAATTACTTTCTATTACACTATTATAAGTATTCTTTAAATCGTTAAGAAGTATGTCTTAAACTCTCTACAGGATTTAAGTTAGCCGTTTTCCATGTTTGGAAACTAATTGTAACAATTGCCAACAGTATTGTTGCTAACGCAATAAGAGGGAAAATCAGCAGGCTTATTTCTACCCTATAAGCAAAATCCTGAAGCCACTTGTCGCATAAGTACCAAGCAATTGGCCATGCAATGATATTGGCAATAACAACCCATTTTACAAAGGATAAAGTAAAGAGACTGATAATATCCAGCACTCTTGCTCCGAGTACTTTTCGAATACCAGTCTCCTTGGTTTTTTGTTGGGCTGTATATGTCGCAAGACTGAATAAGCCAATGGTTGTTATAATTACAATAAGAATTGAAAAAATAGTAACGAGTTTACTCATTCTCTGCTCTGCTTTGTATTGTCTTTGTAGATTGTTGCTGATAAAATCGTATTCAAACGGAGAATCAGGTGCAAACTGCTTCCAAGTATTCTCAATATATTTGATAGTTTTGTTAAGATTTTCTGGATTAACCCTAACAATAAGAGTCCAGTACCAATCCCTCCACATTATAAACATCAAAGGAGCAATATCATTCGTTAGAGGTTCGATATTATAATCCCTAACCACACCCACTATCTTGCCTGGGGGGCCATCAAGTTCAAATTGCTGCCCAATGGGATCTTTAAATCCCATAAGTTTAACGGCTTTTTCATTGAAAATATAGTTTATAGAATCTGTAAGAAAATCATCAGAAAAATTTCTGCCCGCAACAACCTTTAGATTCATCGTCCTAATAAAATCGGCATCAATTGATTCAAAATAGAAATGACCAGAGGTGTTTTCCGTCTTTCCTTCCCAGGTCAGACCATTCATCTTATTTTTTATTCTTGATGGAATCTCTGAACAACGACTAATATTTGTAATAGATGGATTTGAAAGTAATTCTTTCTTGAATGCTTCATACTTTTTGCCGATATTCTTATCAAATGGCATGTATAGTAGATTTTCCTTATCATAGCCCAGCTCCTTATTCTGAATGAACTTCAATTGGTAATAGATAATACCCGTTGAAATTATAAGCACTACAGCAACGGTAAATTGAACGATTACAAGAATTTTTCGAAGTGTAATTTTACTTCGACCAGATTCTGACGCTCCCCGAAAAACAGATGTGGGTTGAAACGATGAGGTGTAAAAGGCAGGATAGGCACCTGATATTATAGTTATAATAACAATTAACCCCAACATGAACATCAAATTTATTATATCGAAATAATTCCAACTTATCTCTTTGCCAGTTAGCTCAATAAAAGTTGGAAGCAATAATTCGATTGCTACAATGGCAAAAATCATCGCGATAATCGTTTGAATGAATGCCTCCAACAGAAACTGCAGGATCAATTCGAATTTTGTTGCACCAATAACCTTCTTAAGTCCAACCTCGCGCATTCTTTTTGAAGCAATTGCTGTAGCCAAGTTGATGTAATTAATACATGCGATTACAAGAATAAAAACTGCAATGATGCTAAAAATCAAAATATATTGCATTCCTGTTCTATTACCTTCGGGGCTATATAAATGCTCATCTATTAATGGTTGAACAATTATAGAATCCTTTGGAGTTCCTTCACTATAATGTTGATTTAATATATCTGTTAGTTTAGAGTTAAACGATTCACATTCAATAGGGGTGCTTGTTTGAATATACGTATCAAACATGTGAGAATACCAGCTAATTTGGTCTTTTTTGTTTCGGAATAGCGGGTCTATGGGTAGTACAAAGTCGAAATCCATTATAGTATTACTTGGTAAATCCTCAATTACACCAGTAATAGTATATAGATCAGATATACCCACTCTAATTCGGATTGATTGTCCAATCGGATTATTTGCACCAAAGTACTTTTTTGCAATCTCACTCGTAAGCACAACTGAATATGGACTACTTAGAGCATTATCTGAGTTTCCATTGATGAATTTATATGGAAATACTTTAAAAAAATTGGTGTCTGCCGCCAGAATTTTTGTTTCTCGGAATATTATTTCATCTTTTGAAACTACTGCATGTTTGGGGTATGTACGTACAAACGTTTCAACACCAGCTATTTTCTGTTTAATTTCTGGACCAAGGAGATAGGGTAGGGATTGAGTCGTAGTTGTACCTGTACCAATGTTATTTAATTTATTAAGAATATATATACGGTTGGCGTTGGGATTAAAGTTTTCATAGGTCATTTCATTTCTTACCCAAAGCATAATCAGCATGAAGCAGGCTAATCCTATTCCCAAACCAATTATATTGACTGCTGTAAAAACCTTGTTTTTTACTGCAATCCTGAAGGAATTCTTTAATTGAATGGATAGCATATAACTTGATATAGTATTTACAATATATTGTTTTATAGTATTTTATAGAATTGCATAGTATCACCTATATTTTGCCAATTGCTTTCAATTCTTTTTCCAGCTGGTTAACTAAAGAGTTTAAATACTCTATTACATCTGTATAAGGTTTTTTCGAGGTCATATCCACACCAGCAAGTTTTATTAAATCAATAGGGTAGTCTTTTCCTCCAGCCTTTAGTAAGTCTAAGTATTTATTTATATGCTGTTGTTTCATTATATGGTCTGGCTCGTTGGCAATTCCTTTATAAATGCATAAAGCAGCAGAGTAGCTTGTTGCATACTGGAAAAGGTAAAAGTATTTGTTAAACAAATGTTGAGTTCGAAACCATCCATACTTTTCATTAGCATCACGGTATAAAGCATCGCCATAATACTTTACTTCGATAGAATCAAACACGCTGGAGAGCGATTCAATATCAATTGGCATATCACTTTCAACTCTACTATATGCTTTATATTCAAATTCCGATAGTTGTGCTATCCTATAAAACTTACCGAAAAAAGTATTAATCTCTTGATTCAATAAATCAATTCGCTCCTCTGGTGATTCGACATTTTTTACGAGGTAATCAACTAGTGCAATTTCGTTTACTATCGATGCCACTTCAGCAATAAAAACAGGGTAATCCTTTGATACCAAGGGTTGGTTCAGGTTTGATAAAGTTGCGTGCATGGCATGCCCAGTTTCATGTGCCAGTGTAAAAACACTTCCTCTTGTTTCGTTAAAGTTTAAAAGCAAAAACGATTGAACTTCTGGAACTCTTAGATGAAAAGCACCATTACGTTTGCCTGGATAAGGGTAAACATCGATATTACCAGGTTTTAAAAAGTCATCGACCATTTTACTATAATCATCACCAAAAACGCTAAGTGCTTTCTTTGTGATATCCAGAGCCTGTTCATAGGGATAAACTTTTCTGAATTGGGTTAGACTATTGTTTAAATCTGTTTTAAAAAGTGTATCCAGTTTAAACACCTGTTTTCGTATTTTAAAATATTGTTGAATTGCAGGGATTGCCTTAGGTGCTGTTTCTAAAAATGCAGAATAAACCGACACGGGAATACTATCAGCATCAAGTACATTGTTGAGACACGACTGATAGTTGTAAATTGTAGCAGTAGCCCAACGAGATTTAAGGATACCTGCGTATATTTCGGAATATGTGTTTTTGTTTTTTATATAGGTTTTAAAATTACTATCACCTATTATTCTTCTATCTCTTTGGTTTGTACTTGTATTTAGAAAGCGTTCCACCGATGGGGAATTACAAAGAATCTCATCTCCAGTTGATATTTTCACCTTATCGAATTGAATATCGGCAACCGACAATGAATTGTATATGTTTTGATTTGTAGATAGAGCACTACTAAGCTTAGACATAATTTTTTGCTGCTCCTCAGGCAATATATGTTCGCGTTGCCTAAAGAAATCTGATAAATAGTGATGGTATGGTTTTAATCCTGAATATTTTTGTGTCCATTCCAACAACTTCTCTTTGTTCAATGCTGCCAGTTCAGGCTCGAACCATGCAAAATTCTGTTCCAGTTTGGATAATTCACTTGATAATTGCTGCGTTTTAGCTGTATACTCAGGGTTTCGTGCATCTATTGCCTGCCACAAACTCACATAGCAATATAACTTTGTGGCTCTATTCGACATATTGAATTTTGCATCTAAAACCTTCTGAAGGATTTCTGGTTTGGAACTATTCTTCCCTTTTAAAGATTTATCTACAACTCCCTTTTTTATTGAAACAGGACCCAGAATACCTTTATACTTTTGAATTTCTTCAACTTCTTTCTGAAGTTTAACAATATCGGCTTCCCATTCATCCCATGAGGAATAGATTTTGGTTAAATCCCATTTGTATTCATTGGGGATTTCAGTCCTATTACTATATTGTTTTGGTTGTGAAAGAACATTATTACTCAAAACTATTAGAGCAAAAAATAATAAAGTTGTTGTTTTCATAATCCATTAATTTTAAGAGTTAGAGGTTTTTGGGAAAAATGTTATTTACTTTTAGTTTTTTATCCACTTGTTAAAGTTTACTTTTTGAATATCATCCATTTTTTTATTTACTTGAATTTTATATCGATAGGTTGCTTGAGCGTATTCTACTTTTAATTGCAAGTTCATATCTCTGCCATTGCGAATAATCGGCACATTTACTATTGTTCCTGATTTTACATAGTTGCCATCAATATCCCTAAAAGGTTTGGTACAGTTTTCACCAAACACATCATATAGTATTTTATCCCCTTTTTGAAATAGACTTACTTGCTTTACCTTTTCAATATTGTATACTCTAACCCGTTCAATTGCCATTTCTACACCATATCCGCCATCAAGAATACTGATAGGTAAATCTTCTGTTACCTTCTCTTGGAAATCAAAACCAATACCCTCGAATGCTAATTTGTAGTCGAAATCATCCTTCCCTATGATATATTTCGAGAAGAAATTCTTTAGTTCGGGATCAACAATATTTGAAAACTCATCATATATTTCATCCTCCTTAAACGCCTTATTTTTATACTGTTCGCAAAGGGTGAAAATTACCTCTGCAAGGTTTTTCTGCCCTTTCGTTAATCTCATTATTTCAAAATCGAGCATCATGGCTGTAATAGTTCCTTTATTGTAAACCTGCGAATACTGTTCACTCCATGGGTCTTCTAGTATTTTTGTACTCCAATCTGCAAAGCTGATGTCTTTGGGGAATTTATTCATAATGAGCATCTTTATCCGCATCACATCATTTAAGAACTCATCTAGCCCTATTAAACCTGATTTCAACTTAGCTTGCCACGAGAGATAATCGGTTACACCCTCATATAGCCAAAGGTGTTTCGACATTTTAGGATTCTGATAATCGATGTTCGCTATCAATTCACTTTTTAGGTTTAGCGGTGAATAAATGTGCAGTAACTCATGTGTACAAGTACGTTGCATGTAGTATAGATACGATTCAGGTTTACCTGCATCACCATAGAAGTAGAAAGAGGATGTTCCATGTTCTAAGGCTCCAACTTTAGTTTTTGACATTGCAATTTTTTGTAATAAGCTAAGGGAACCACTACCATAAATCCCCTCTTTAAATTCAGTTAAATCTTTCAGATAAACTATTAGGGAATATTTATTCACAGGTAAGTTGCCTCCTACATATTTTTGAACTGCCTCCAAGTAGGGTTTAACACCTGCTTTAATAATTCCTGCAGTAAGTTTTCCAGTTTCATTGTAAACACCAATCTGAATAAGTGTGTTTCCTATAGTAAAACTTGCTGTATCGGGCTTAGCAAACAGCACAGGACAATCGATGAGTTTATGATAGTTTTCTGCTGAAAAGCTTTGGCAATCATTTTTATTTCCTAATTCTGCAAGACTGGTTACACCATAAAAGCTATCAGGTTTTTGAAATTCAAGGGTAAACCTTGTATCTTTTAATCCTTCAAAGTACCCAAACAAAGCGCTAGTATTAAATGCAAAAACTTTGTCTTTTATGAAAATAGATCCAGATGATGGAGGAATCTCTTTTCCTTTTCTAGTATTATAAGTAGAACTGACCTGATATGTAATTTTATACAATGATCTTGCATTCTGAATAATAAAGCAATTGTCACTATATCTTCTTACTTTAAGTTCATTTCCATCAACATCATGCGCTTTAAGGTTGCTGATAAATCGACCAAAATCTACCCGTTCGTAATGCCCTGGTATAATAGCAGGAAAGAAGAAATTAATTGACTCCCTAGTAATTACAGGGCAGTATAGTTCAACTGAAATTTTATTGTCATCTGTTTTTTTTAGATTAACAGAGTAGTTATATTCCTTTGAATTATCACTCCGAACCTGATTTGTATCCTGTCCTTTTGAACTACATGAAAATGCAAAAAAGACAATATTGATTATGAATAATAAATTTTTCATAATATTTGTTATTAATTTGATAATGAATTATTTGGTTGAGAAGTTAAATATGCTATTAATGCCATGATGGTCGTATTAAACTGTATATCATCAGCAGGAATGTGTTCGATAATATCCATGTTAGAATGAAATATCAGCATATTGTCTTGCGGATCTTGTATGAACTGAAAGCCTTGTGATCCGGCATCAGAAAAAGAAATATGATCGGGATCACATGAATAATAGGGGGAAATAGGTTGGAATCTGGATTCGTTTACAAAATTTAACCAAGCCTTAAATATGTCCATTATTATTGCTGATTCCTGTGCTTGCATACCCCTGAATGCACCTGCACCAACCGTCAGATTTTTTTGGTATCCCATATTCATACTATTTCATTTATATCATCTATCACGGCTAAGACCTATCATCTTAATTACTGCTCGTCTTTTCTCGACAAAACTGTAATTGCTAAATACTTCTTTCTGTATTTCAGAAGGCAATAAAAGGTCAAAAAAATCAGGATTATAAGGATCCCCCGAATCATCCCATCCATTGGTACAGCTTTCTTTACTCTCAATGGACAGAGGATATCCATTTGTGGCTTCCACGCCATAATCACTTTGAAGTCCACACCCTACGAAAAAATACCATTCACTATTTGGCGATCCGATAAAGTTTTTATCAATTGAAAATACTAATTGATTTTTAGAATAATCAAATAATGATTTTACAGTTTTTTCCGAGATGTAATCTCGTTTTCGATTATTGTTTTCAATGGCTACTCCAAAACCCGCAGTTATAATCATATCGATACCTTTATCGGGTTGAATAGATGCCCCGGCAAAATTTTTATCTGTTTGGTCAATGTTCCTGATCCCTCGGTTCAATCCTATATATATAGCTGGAGTAATCCACTCTTCAGATTCAGCACAAAAGACTGGCTCCATTGTTTCTCTAAAATCAACTTGAAAATATAGTTTTTGAGAATCTTCATACATTCTAAATCTTGTAATATCACAAACACCGCTTTTAAAACCATCATTTTGGGGATATTTATATGACCCGTTACCAACATCATCATTTAAAGGATCTGACATGTCGAAAATAATTGATGCCTCATTGTTCAACTTATAATCAATCTGGATAGGGATTGGGCTGCTTTTTAGATAATTGATCCACTTCGACTCCATTCCTGAAAAGTCAACGCCATAAATTTTAATGAATGCTTTGTCAAGGTTGTTGATTTGCCTATATTCTTTATAGAAATCAAGTAAAGATTTCAGACCATGCTGTTTCAATACAAAATCAATAAAGGAACCACACAAATGATAAGCAATTCTAGTATTTCCCAGAAATCCTTCATCCGAAAAAAAAGTTGACAGTTCCGGAGCCTTATCGGCATTCACAATTTTCCATGCTTCAACCCTGGAGTATATAGCGCTTAGCCATGTTGTTCCAGCCAAAGCTACCGGTAATCCTTCCAAAAAGACAGTATTGACATCCGGAATTCCTGCTAAAGCTGTTATCCCATGAAGAATTTCGTGTGGATTACAAAATGACAAAGAGACTATTTTATCAAAAACCGGATTGATCTCAGGATGTGAAGGTCGAAGACAATGGGCATCTTTTGGATAAATACTTGAACCTAACATACCACACTCTTGACCGCTAAGAGCTTTGTAATATTCAATTTTTCGATCTAATTTAACACCAAACAGTTTTAGAAACTTTCTTGTTGCTTCATTCGCATGTATCATCTCGTTAGAATATCTAGAAATATCAAGATGCGTTGGATAATGGAATCTGATAAACTCTGTTTCATAGATGCTCCAATCTGAAGTGAAAACATTTACAGGATCTTCAAGGACCCACCCTGACTTTTGATTAACAATATAGTGCACCATCCTATTTGAGGAATCAGCTTGGGTTAAATTCTCCATAGAACTTGAATTCGACATCCAGTAAGAATAGAGTTCATAGTATCCCTCTTTTTTAACAACCTTGTCGAAGATATACTTACTATTAATCAGTACGGATAAATCATGTTTGTTAGATATATCAACACTTTGGATACTGCTTATCGGCAGTGATGCAAAGAAATCCTGACCAATATTCTCAGCCCAAAATTTTCTAATTTTTGATGCATCATTTTTCGATAAGGCTTCTGAATATTGAGATAAGAGAGTCGCTGCATCCAAATCCGTAAAAGTTGGTTCAACTTGTGCTAACAGACTATTCACCAACAGAAACAATAAAAAAAGTAGAGTAAGGAAAGCTCTTTTCATAGCCAAATCACATTAGTTCATATTTGAGATTGAATTTATGTCTAGGTAAGTTTTTGCCATCTTGATATAGTATTTAATTTTTAAAATATGTTTCTGTTTCTGAAGATAGCCATACCATAATTGCCATTATCATTGCATTAAATCGCACATCTTCTGGAGGTATTCGTTCAACAATATCTAGGTTAGAATGAAAAACTTTCATATAATCTAATGGATCAGGCATAAATTGAAAACCTGGCAGACCGTTGTCAGAAAAGGAGATATGATCGCTATCACCTGTATAATCAGGTGATATAGTTTGAAACTTAAGCTCATCAATGTATTTTACCCATTCTTTAAAGATATTGTAAGCAGTATTAGATTCCTGAGCAAAAATTCCACGGAATGCACCAGCACCATAATCGGTATTGAAGTAGGCATACAGTTTTTCTTTACTATTCTTTATAAAATGTGATTTTGCATACTCAGCCGATCCTAATAAACCCATTTCTTCGCCACCCCATAATGCAACACGAATTGTTCTTTTTGGCATATATCCTGATTTTTGCAATATTCGTAAAGCTTCAATACAAGTTACAATGCCAACCATATTATCGGCAGCTCCGGTACCGGCAGTATGAGCGTCAAGATGAGCTCCAATTAATACAATTTCGTTTTTTAAATCGTTACCAGGTATTTCTGCGAAAAGACTATAACCCAATCTAGGTTCTTTTTCTTCGACATGGATCAATAACTCTAGTTCAATTTTTTGTCCATTATTTAAAGCTGAAGCCAATGAGTGATAGTAATCCTCCGCAACAACTAGCTGCGGTATTTTAACAGTATTTTCAAATATTGAGGCAAAAGCAAATGCATCAAAAGGGTCAATGGGTTTTTTGGAAGTCATAGCATTCATTACCTGCATCATTCCATAGGGTGATTGTCCACCTCCAATTATTGCAGCCACACCTTCGTTTTCCAGAAATTCAATTATCTCAGACTGATGTGAAAAATATTTTTTTAATCGCTCGTAAAATTGCTTTTGTTCCTCCTTTCTTTTTTCTACTTCTTTACTTGTTGGTATAATCTTACTAGAAATTCTCTGTAGAGTGGTGTCATGTAACCTAGTAACTAATGGTTCATAAATGATTTCGCTGGGAAGTAAATGATCCATTAAAACCGTTTTGCCTTTCAGTTTGCCAGAGAATTCATGAATCTTTCCCATCTTATTGGTTCCAAGAAATACCAACTCCGACTTTAAAGTACCATTTGTCCCACAGGTATAAGCTTTGGGTTGTGCAATCAATGGAAAGAACTCGGGTGTAATTATATTCGCTTTAAAATCTTTGAGATTCCAATTCTTAAAATTTGTATTGAAGGTCTCGGTATGGATATTCGAAAAACCATACTTTTTCAGGGAATCGGAAAGAATTCTTACAGCATTGTCATATCCATCTGAGCCATTCAGGCGTGAGCCTGCTATCATACAGAATCTCACCAATTGATTGTAGGGATTGAACTGAGTCGATTCGTTTTTTATCTTCCTAATAATTGAAGTATCAATATTTTGTGAATGTGAAAAGAAGTATCCACAGCTGATAATGAATATTAAACAAATTCTTAGTTTCATCTTATTTATATTTAAAGAGTTACTATTTCGATGACCAAATTTTAAACAGTTTCTCCTGCTGAGGTGATTTTTCTTTCTTTTCTCTTATGTAGTAGGTATAATTAGCAGTTTTATATTTCACCTTGTAGGTAAGGGTTACCGGTTTATTATCGCGAATAATGGTCAGTTGGGTTTCCGTTCCCTCGGGTAGATTTTCTCCTTCGGAGTTTGTCAATGATTTAAAAACATCGTATCGTTTTACTCTGTCGCCTTTCTGGAATCCAACAAAATCGTTTTCTCCTACCTTTTTAATAACATACTCAGGATTTTTTGAATCGGGGGGGAGCATAAAATTGGCCTTCTCGATATCGTTATCCCAAATGGGATCGGTTGGTAATGAGCCCGAAAATTTTTTGTAATATTCAAGCCCTATAACATCAAAACCCTTTGATATTTCGAGACTATCTGTTCCTATTACAAATCGATTAAAAAATGTTTGCAATTCAGGTTTTACTGACGACACTATTTCGGGTATTACATCATTCTCGTTTATAGATTTCTTTTGAGAGTAATACTTATCCGCAAGCTGAAACAGTACTGATTTTAATGTTTTTTCTCCATCGGTTAATCGCATTATTTCAAAATCGAGCAGCATGTTAGTAACCGAACCTTTCCAGTAAACCTGCATCAAGTGGTCGCTATAAGGCTTTTCATTAATCTTCTCGCAGAGTTCAATGAGCGAAACGTTTTCAGGCATACTATAGCTGTCGTGAATATTTGTTCGCATTGTATATAGGAACTCCTTTTTGCTAAGTATGCCGCTCTGTAGCTGTGCCAGAATCTCAAAATACGAAGTTGCCCCTTCCCATAACCAATTATTTTTTGAATAGGCCTCTTCATACTCAGTATCAGCAAAGAACTGATAGGGATTAACAATATGAATGAATTCATGTATTAATGTTGAGTTAAGACTCTCCATCAAATAGTAATCATTTCCAATATCGGCAATACAGAACGAGGTTCCCTTTTGATAGCCATTTGCCCCAAAACCTAACTTACCGAGTTGCTTAACCATTTTAAAAAACGATAGCATTCCAAGTTTACCCGACCTGTATTTTTCGCCCCATTTAGTAACATCCTTTACATAGATTAATATGTTGTACTTTTTCACAGGCATTTTTGGAAAGAAATCGCCTATTGCATTTAAATAAGGGGTTAATTCCGATTTTATTAAATCCGAATACTGCCTGCCATCCTCAGAATACACCGATATCATAAACTTTGTGCCCTTTACATCAATCGTTGCATTATCCTGGTTGGTAAATACAAATGGGCTTTCGCTTAGCTGTTTAAAGGTTAAACCGTTCAACTCGATGGTTCCATTGTTTGTTTCATTACAGTTGAGCCCTGTGTAGCAGGCTAGCCCCTTGGGCCTAGTAATTTTCAAATCGACTGGATTTTTCTCCAACCCGTTAAAGTAGCCAAGCAGGCTAACCGTTGTGAAGTAAACCATTCTATCGGGCTTAAAGCATACACCCGATGGTGGAAATAGCTGTTTCCACTTCTTATTCTCCCAAGTCGATTCGATGGTATAGCTAATTGTGCTTAGCTGTCGGGCATTGTATATTTTAAATGAACCAAACTCTTTATCCCTTTTCACGTTAAGTGCATTCCCATCATTATCAATTGCATTGAAAGTGGTAACTAAATCGGCATACTTCACCACTCTAATATCACCATTCTCCGCGCTAGTTAAAAATTTGAAGTCAATTGTATCCTTTTGGATTTTGGGACATTTCAGCTCAACCCGAAAAGTGTTGCTTATTGACCCTGTTAAGTCAATCGTGTAATGGTATTCCTGAGCTTTGAGTGTAAGACTACTACAAATAAATAATGTTACAACAAAAGCCGTTTCTAATTGTCTCATAGTTTCTTTAATTAAATAATTGAATAGTATAATCTTATATAATTACTACAAGATTTGTAAATAAAGATGTGAACTCAAAAAATACTATGTGAACAATACTTTTTTGGGTCTAAACAGGGGATTGCTTTATTACAACTAGATTGATAGCAGAATGCCATACTATGGGATTCATAATATGGCATTTAGAATGAAGCATCGTAATGCAGCCTTAACAGAGTTTTAATTTATTAAAGAAAGCACTATTCACATCAAATTCATCTTCTTCATCCTATCGAAGAATCCCATTTTATAGGTTTGACCAATGGGAATAGTTTTTTCTCCAATATGAATACTATTCTTAGTAATCTTGTCAATTTTATCAAGGGCAATTACGTAAGATTTATGGACTCTTATGAAGTTTTCTGGGGGGAGTAGCTCGTATATTTTTTGGAAGCTGCTCAGCGTATAAACTGTTTCCTTCTTAAGTCTTAGAATAATATAGTTGCTCAATCCCTCAAGGTATAGAATATCAGAGAAAATAACTTTCTGTAGCTGGTGCTTGGTTTTAACGAACATAAATTCCTTTGATGTTAATCCAGGTTGCCCCTCGATAAACGGTTTTGCAACCAGAGTCGATGACATTTTATCGTAAATTCTGTTAACCGATTGCACAAAACGTTGATATGATATAGGTTTTAATAAGTAATCGGAAACTTCCAGTTCATAACCCTTTAAAGCGTATGATTCGTAAGCTGTTGTAAGAATTATGAAAGGTTTTTTATCGAGTACCTCTAAGAACTGAATTCCTGAAAAATCATCCATCTCAACATCAAGGAAAACAAGATCGACTGTGTTTGTCTTAATATAGTTAAGTGCATCGGAGGCATTATCGAATGATGCCACCAACTTAAGAAATGAGATTTTACTGATAAAATCTTTCATCTGTTTCAGAGCCAATGGCTCATCATCAATAGCTATACAACGAATTACTATTTCGCCCAGACTCATGTTCGTTCAAGTTTAAGTTCAACTTTATAAATACCTTCATCTTGTGTAATACTCAAGGAATGTTTTTCAGGATAGATTAGTTCAAGCCGTCGTTTCATATTCTCGATGCCAAATCCCCCTTCTCGGTTAAGCTTTTCAGCCTTAGGTTTTGGATTATAATAGTTTTCAACCCTAAGCGTTATGGTATTATCGATTGAACGAATGTCAATCTTAATAACAGGTCGTGGAGATTTCTTGTTACAATGCTTAAAAGAGTTTTCTACAAAAGCAATAAAGATCATGGGTGCAACTTGAACATTTGGATTGGAAATTGACTTACTAAATACTACGAAGTTGGAATCTTTGAAGCGAAGCTTTTGGAGTTCAATAAAGTTCTCAATATATTCCACCTCTTTCTCAATCGAAACATATTCAGGATTCTCATCTTTATGCATGTAGCGCATTATTTCGCTTAACTTCAGTATAGCATCGTAGGTTTTCTGCTGATCGATAAAAACTAATGTGTTAATATTATTTAACGTGTTAAACAGGAAGTGAGGGTTAATTCTAGATCTTAAAAGCGATAGTTCACTCGCTTGATTCTTTGCGACCAACTCATCTCTAATCTGTTTCGCCTGTATTGCTATCTCCTCTTTCTGCTTGTTGATTAATTCGTTCTGAGCCTGTAATTCAAGAGTTTTAGATTGAATCTCCTTGGTTCTTTCTTGTACATTCATTTCAAGTTTTTCTTTCGCTCTCCTCAAATTGCTTTCTCTTAGGCGAATGTAAAGAATTCCAAGTAATAGAATCGACAATACTACGAGAACAATAAAGAAAGTTGTCTTCCAGAAAGGTGGTATAATTACTATTTTTATACTTGATGATTCGTGACTCCAATACCCATCGGGATTTGCTGCCAAAACCTCAAATTTATAATCACCATGTGGGAGATTATTGTAGGTTGCCACCCTAATGTTTCCTGAGTAAATCCAATCATCATCAAAACCGACCATTCTGTACTTGAATGTATTTTTCTCAGGGGCATCGAAGTGTAAAGCTGCAAATTCAATGCTAATGTAGTTATCCTTGTGGTTTAACTTAATCTGATTACTATAAGTAATATTTTGATGCATAAAGTAACTACCCTTATGCTTAATTGCCCAATCCCCAGCCTTATATAACGAATCTAAACTCGATGGTAGAATTGAAACATCTTTACCAAAAAGTTTAATTCCTGAAATGATAACTCTAGGTGGGATGGTATCATCCTTAATCTCCTCTGGATAAAAAGCTGTAAAACCCCGAGTTCCGCCAAAATACAATCTCCCATCAGAACTTTTATAACATGCACCTGCATTAAACTCAATATTCACTAATCCGCTAGAAGTGTTAAAATTTCTAAATTTGTATGTCCTTGGATTAAATCTAGACAATCCATTATTAGTGCTTAACCATAAATATCCCTTTTCGTCTTCAAGGATGGCATTAACGGTTGAGTTGGGTAACCCATCCTTTTCAGACCATGTCATGAATTTCTGTTTTGTGCTATCAAACTTCGATAAACCACCTCCAACGGTTCCAAACCAAATATTTTTCTTACTATCAAGAAATGAGTAAAGTGCTTTATCTACTGGAATTCCTGTTGAATCTTTACTATTAGACCCGAAATGTTTAAATTCAGCTGTTTTGGGGTTGTATCGATCAATTGAGCCATTCACGTTAAACCACAGGTTGGAATCTCCATCCTGTAAGACATTCCATACAAAATCATTTGCCAAGCTGTTTGAATTAAGATTTTCATTCTTAAACCGTTTAAAGATTCCAGTAAATGGATCGTATCTTATAATACCTCCAGCGTATACGGAAATCCAAATATAACCTTCGGTATCTTTTAATATTTTACCAATATAATTGCTTGGTATTCCCTTTTCATCGTCTTTGCTAACCGGAAAGTGCTTTACAATACCATTCTTAAGGTTAAATTTAAATAGTCCATTCCCAAATGTTGAAACCAAAAGATTATCATTGTCAATCATAATTTTTGAAGGAGAGGGATAATTACTTAATTGGTTGAAAAGGGCAGATGTTTTAAAACTTTCATCTTTAGGATCGAACTCAACCAGTCCAAGTACAGGTGATATCAGTATTTTTTCATCGAGTTCAAGAAAATCCCATACTGAGGAGCCCCTTGATGTATTATATAACTCTGGTGTGAAGGTATAATGGTAAAACTTTTTCTTGAATGGGATAAACTTCTTTAGGTAGTAGCCTCCTAGCCAAAAATTATTATTGCTATCGAGAATATAGCTATCGACATAACCTTCTGGAAACTGATAATTACTATCCCCATTCTCAATCCTCACCAATTTTCTATTGTTAGGGTCGATTTTGAAAAGAAAACTATTATTTATTGTTATATCTGTTACCAAAAGCCATAAATCTCCGGTTTTATTTTCCAAAAGAGAAAAGAAGCATTTTTCAACAGAAATATTCTTATCGTATTTGTATAAAGATATATTTTCGGTCTTACTATTGAATTGGTATAGACCTTTCTGACAACTTATCCAAATTGAGTTTAGTCGATCTTTGTAAAACAATGGAGCATTCGTTTTTCCAGAATCTTGGTATCTAATAATCTTATGAGAGTCGAATTTTGTTGAATATTTAATTATGCTATTTTTTTCATTAATTATAAATTCACCCTGTTCATCCTCATATATGCCAGTTTGTATTTCAATATCATCATTAATAGGGTGTCCTCGCACCAGTTGTTTCGGCAGGTAGATTTGATATATACTATTCCTAGTTGTAAAGCAGATATTATATTGAGTATCTGCAATAATATTTGTTATCTCAACATTGGGGTCACCTTCCGTAAATTGCAGCTCTTTTAATTTTGAATCTAAATCATAGTAAAACACCCCACAATTACTTCCAAACCATACTTTCCCAGTTTTTTCCTTAGTATAAACTTTTGATACATAATTAAAGAATTCGACTTTATAGTTACTCGACTCAATCAGATCGTGATTTGGAATATTTTTTTTGTTGTACCTGTAAATACCATTTATCGTTGAAATCCAAATATTTCCTAAACAATCCTCCGTAATATAGTAGATGGTACTTGAAGATTGAGGAACTAATGGTCTGCTTGTTATTTTTAATATATACTCAAATCTCTCATTGCTTGGACTGAACTTACAAAGCACACCATCAGCAGTTAGTAACCAAAGATTTTTATCCGTATCTTCAAGATATATATTAACAACCCAATCATCAGATATACTTGATGGATTGGAGATTTCATGTCGATAAATTTTAAAATTATAGCCATCATATCGGACAAGGCCATCATTAGTTCCAATCCATATCAGACCAAGCCTATCCTGAAAAATGGAGTTAACGGTACTCGAAGGGAATCCATTCTCTTGCGTATATTGATAAAAACTCCCAAGATTCTGACAAAAACCCTGGGAACAGAGTACAATGATAGCCATAGAGATAATGACTATTCCTATACTTCTTTTAAAATCTATAAGTTTCAAGGCTACTATTATGTGTTTCCACTTTATTTTTCTCAAAGCTATTGTTTTAATGACAAATAAACAAAACATCTACTTATTGTTATGCAAAACGAATCAAAGTATAATATTTGGTTTTATCAAAACAATATAAATTGATTTTACAATAATAACTATTGAGTTTGCATCTTGAATTAGCTGATACGTACAATTTTCTATGAACTAAATCTCATAATTCATATTATTGCCCTGATATTTCACTAAATCAAAATCAATAATAAAAAATGGAGGATTAAAAAATGAAAAAACTATTATTATTTGGTCTTTTTGCAACAATTCTATTTTCAAGTTGCAAGAAAAATGAATCTATTGAAGATAAAGACATTTTTGTATCGAATCAAACTGAGAATTTACAGATAAGATTTGCAAAAATACTCGCACCAGCCTTAGCAGACAACAGTGAATTAAGGAGTCTAATAAAATCTGAAGCATTAAAGATGTTTGATAAAGACTATGATATACTTTATCAATTAATTAAGGATAAAAGAGTTGGAGAAAAAACCGTTTCGGAGTTTTTATCAAGCTATGCAAACTCAAAGGAAGAGTTTGATGCTATTGAAGAAAACTTGCCATTACTAACAATTTTCATTCCAACTCTACCTAATTTTACACCAATCAATTGGAATACATCGACAGAAATTCCAAAGGTTGCAGTTTGTTTATTAACATCTGGAGATATTCCATATTACGACAAGTATAGAAATCAATCGATAATTCATTATGGCCTAATTCCAGGATTTCCAATAATTGTAATTAAACAAAATGAGAGAGTTTTAGTTGGTCAAACCAAACATCAAAAATCATCAAATCTATCTGGTTCAAAATACAATTTTAGTTTTTTAGATGAGTCTTTCGATGGTTCGAAATTAGATAATACACCAACAAAGGGTGGCTACACGACAGATCCTGTTAACATTGAGGCATACAACTTAGGAATGGAATGGCATAGAGACTATGTATATTATGGACTTACTCCCACTAAGGTTAATGGGGCTTATAGAAACAATTATAGTGAGTTCATTACCTCTTTTTGTATGCTATCAGATTCTTGGTTGGGAAAGATTTCTGATGATTCTCAGGATCCTTTCTTAAAACCATCTATTGCTAATCTTAAAACTCCATTCTGGACTGATGGGTTCTTTGAGTTCAAGATAACGGTATTAATAAATTCAACCAATGGTATGGATAAGACTTTGACAAAGTACTTTTCTGCAAAAGGAAGCGATTTAGCTACAGTTACTTATGTTAAAATGGGCTTTATGTATAGGGTTGACAAAGTCATTCGAAAACGATACAACCCAAACCTAGAGTTAATTCCCTGGGATCTAAAAAACTATGGTATGGCATGGAAATTCATTGTAAGTGAATATGATCCAAAAATAGAATTATCAGAAACCAAAGAAGTAACAACTCAATATGCGCTTAATTTCAATCTAGATCTAAAGATTGGATTAAAATTTGGTGCAGGTGGTACCAGGACAGAGAAAACGACTTTCACTTATAAAACAACAAAAGAATCAGATGACCTAGGCGAAGCTATATTAACATTTGATCAACCGATAATAACTGGTATTACAACTGGTTTAGGAGGTAAATATTATATTACAAGGGAAATTAGTACAGGTTGGTGTAGTTTAAATATTGAACCGAAAAGAATATACTAGTTTTGAATCATTATAAAGAAAACTAAACGGTAATTTAAAATCAGAGTTGGATAATGAATCCGACTCTGATTTTATACAGATTAATAAGATCTTTTCACTATTACCTAACCCGCTTTATTCATATTTTTCGCAATGCTCGGGTATGAATAAAGTGGGGTAGTACAGTACTACTATTAAGTTGAAAAAGTGAGTTGATAAATTATTTCATTAATTCCAATTATTTAATCCTTTATAGTTATGAAACACCCATGTAATAGTTGACGCAAACACCCATGAACAAATTTCGCTTAAAAGAATATATGTGTAAAACATGAGATTAATAAAAAAAGGGGCATAAGCCCCTTTGAATTGGTCGGGGTGACCTGACTCGAACAGGCGACCACCACGCCATTGGCGTGGTACGCTAGGCCAGTTGTAGGTTTAAGTCGCGGAGGAATCTTTGGGCGCCACGTTTTTTGATTTTACGTTCAAAGGCCATAGCTTCAGTACGAGTCCTAAACCCTTTAGAATAAATAAGAATCCAAGGCATTCCTTTAGCCGCAAAGGCCGTTTTACCCCTATAATGTTCTTGAAGTCTTAATTCAAGATTTTGCGAGGAACCAGTGTAGAAAACATCAAGTTTTTCGCTTAAAAGAATATATGTATAAAACATGAGATTAATAAAAAAAGGGGCATAAGCCCCTTTGAATTGGTCGGGGTGACCCGACTCGAACAGGCGACCACCACGCCATTGGCGTGGTACGCTAGGCCAGTTGTAGGTTTAAGTCGCGGAGGAACCTTTGGGCACCCCGTTTCTTGATTTTACGTTCTAGTTTAGCTGCATCGGCTCTGGAGCTTGCTTCGAATCGATAAACCACTCTCCAGGGCATCCCTTTGGCGGCAAAGGCAGATTTTCCCCGATTATGCTCTTCGAGCCTTCGTTCCATATCTTTCGTATGCCCAGTGTAGAATACGGCAAGTTTTTCGCTGTAAAGGATGTATGTATAGTACATAGCAAAAAAGGCAGTAATCAACTGCCTCCTATAGTTTGGTCGGGGTGACCCGACTCGAACGGGCGACCACTTGCACCCCATGCAAGTACGCTAGCCAACTGCGCCACACCCCGAAAATATATTTTTAAATTCTGAAAGAACAAATTTGGCGACCACCACGCCATCAGCGTGGTACGCTAGCCAACGGAGTTTACCTCGCCCTAGCGGGATCACACCCCGATTCTTTAACGGTGGCAAAAATAGATTCTTTTTCTGAATTGTGAAAACAAATACAATATTTTATTAATGTGCTTAACCCCTAAACCTATTCTTGATATTGTAATTTTCTTAACTAATCAGTACTTTTGTCGCATTAATGTAAATATATTAATATTTAGATATTATGGAATTATTCAAGCCAATGGATAAGCAAAGCAATAGTAGTGCTAATGCGAATAATCAGATGCCTATTGAGCACGTTAAAGTATTAATAGTAGGTTCAGGTCCTGCGGGTTATACAGCAGCGATTTACACATCAAGAGCAAATCTTAACCCTGTGCTTTATGAAGGTATACAGCCTGGTGGACAGCTTACGACTACAACCGAAGTTGATAATTTTCCGGGCTACCCCCAGGGTGTAACAGGCCCAGAGATGATGGAAGACCTAAAAAAGCAAGCCATTAGGCTCGGGGCTGATATTCGGTTTGGTATTGCAAGTGCCGCTGATTTATCGAAATCACCTTATCGGGTTACCATTGATGATGAAAAGATAATTGAAACCGAAACGTTAATCATTGCAACTGGTGCAACCGCTAAATATTTGGGTCTTGAATCGGAGGAGAAGTTTAAGGGCCAAGGCGTTTCAGCTTGTGCAACCTGCGATGGATTCTTTTATAAAGGTCAGGATGTTGCCGTCGTTGGGGGTGGCGATACTGCTGCCGAAGAGGCAACTTATCTCTCAGGGCTATGTAAAAAGGTTTATTTAATCGTTCGAAAACCATATCTGCGTGCTTCAAAAGCCATGCAGGAGCGGGTTGTAAAAACTCCGAACATTGAAGTGCTTTATGAGCATGCAACGAAGGAGATTGTTGGTGATGTAAACGGTGTTACAGGAGTTTTACTTTCCAATGCGAAGGGTGAAAAGGTGAAAAAGGATATTACAGGCTTCTTTGTAGCCATTGGGCATCAACCCAACTCCGATATTTTTAAGCCTTGGATTGATACCGACGAGGTTGGGTATATTAAAACCATTCCCGGTACTAGCAAAACGAATATTCCTGGCGTTTTTGCCTGTGGCGATGTTCAGGATCCTCATTATCGTCAGGCCATTACTGCCGCAGGTTCAGGCTGTATGGCTGCCATTGATGCTGAACGGTATATTGGAGAACGAAAGTTTTAATTCTTTTGAATCAAATAAAAAGGCCTCAGAATAGAGGCCTTTTTATTTGATTTTATTCTGAATACTGATTCCTGTTTTTTAGAATTGAGCAATCTTCTCTTTATCGTACTTGCCTGCCTTCAGCTTATCGCGACATTCGGCAAAAGCCTTAATAGTAATTTTAACATCCTCTAATGTGTGTTCTGCTGTAGGTATAAGCCTTAGCAGTATTTGTCCTTTAGGAATAACAGGATAAACCACCATGGAGCAGAACACCCCATAGTTCTCCCTAAGGTCAAACACCATATTTGCAGCCTCCGGAATGCCACCTTGCATATAAACTGGTGTAACAGGCGATTCGGTTACTCCTATGTCTAAGCCCATGTCCTTTAGGCCTTTCTGAAGGGCACGAACTACTGTCCAAAGTTGCTCTTTGAGTTCGGGTTTGGTTTGAAGTAATTCTAAACGTTTTAATGCTCCATAAACCATGGGCATTGGTAGTGATTTTGCGAATATTTGGGATCTCAAATTATAGGTTAAGTACATAATAACCTCTTCTTCAGCAGCAACAAAGCCCCCAATACCGGCCATGCTCTTAGCAAAGGTTGAGAAGTAGATGTCAATCTTATCTTGCACTCCAAAATGTTCACCTGTTCCTGCGCCTGTCTTCCCCATTGTTCCAAAGCCATGAGCATCGTCAACGAGTATGCGGAATGTGAACTCTTTCTTAAGATCCGTAATCCCCTTTAAATTTCCTAAATCGCCAGCCATCCCGAAAACACCCTCGGTAATAACCAGAATTCCTCCTCCTGTACGTTCAGCCCATTTGGTGGCTCGCTCAAGCTGTTTACGGCAGCTCTCGATATCATTATGAGGATATACAAATCTTTTCCCTGGAAAAAGCCTTAAGCCATCGATGATACAAGCATGTGCTTCCGAATCGTAAACAACTACATCGTTTCTATTGAGGAGAGCATCGATAATAGATATCATTCCCTGATAGCCGTAGTTTAAAAGGTATGAAGCAGGTTTTCCAACAAATGCGGCAAGCTTTTGCTCAAGCTCTTCATGCTTTCGGGTTTGTCCGCTCATCATACGAGCGCCCATAGGATATGCCATTCCGAATTTAGCTGCTGCTTCTGCATCAGCCTTGCGAACCTCGGGGTGGTTCGCTAATCCTAAATAGTTATTTAAACTCCAGGTAAGAACTTCTTTCCCACGAAACATCATTCTTGGATTGATCTCTCCTTCAAGCTTAGGGAAAGCAAAATAGCCATGGGCCTGATTCTGCCATTGTCCGATTGGACCCATCCCTTTTTTTATTTTATCAAATATGTCCACGATTAAAATATTTTGGTTGATACGATTGTTGGTTTTAAAAAACCTAGCAAAAGTACACTTTTTTGAATACGATCAAAAGGAATAAATTTTACTTTCATTGAACCTTTAATATTTATATGAAGAAGCCATGTGCCTTGAAATCTATAGGATGGTATTCGTGATGGAAAGTGAAATTAGGTTAAACACCCTTGCGAAATTCAATTTTTAGTAAAAAAAATGTTCACTATAACTAATTCTTTCTAACTTTGCCTGCTTATCCGTAAGGGCGAAAACGATATTATTAGCCCATTCAGGTTTTAAGTATAAATTTGCCTTTGATTTTTAAAATTATGATGAAAAAAGTAAATATCTCCCTTTGCCTTTTATTGATGGGTCTTCTTTTTATTGGATGCAGTAAATTTGAGAAAGTGCTCAAGAGTAAGGACTATAACTTTAAGTACAAAAAGGCCCTTGAGTATTTAAAAAAAGAGGATCATTACCGTTATACAACTATTTTTGAACAACTTGTGCCAATTTATGCGGGCACTCAACGGGCGGATACCGTTCAGTTTTACTTTGCAATGGGGAACTATAAACAGGGTGACTACGTTTTGGCTGGTCATTATTTTGACACTTTCCGTAAGACCTATCAGCGTAGCGTTTTTACTGAGGAGGCAGAGTTTATGTATGCCTACTGCTTCTACGAAACTTCTCCCCGCCCTGACTTAGATCAGGAGAGTACACAAGCTGCCATTGCTGCTTTTTCTGAATTTATCTCAAAGTATCCACGAACGGATAAGCGTGAAGAGGTGGGTAAAATTCTTAACGAGATGAAAGGTAAGCTAACCGAGAAATCGTATTTAAGTTCTAAGCTATACTTTAATTTAAGTGAATACAAAGCAGCTATTGTTGCCCTTAAAAATAGCGTTAAGGATTTCCCTGAAAGCAAATACCGCGAGGAACAACTATTCTTAATAGTTAAATCGGCCTACCTTTTGGCCGACAATAGCGTGCCCGAGAAGCAAAAGGAGCGATTCCAAAAAACTGTTGATGAGTATTATACCTTTGCAGGTGAATTCCCTGAAAGTAAATATTCTAAAGAGGCCAAAAAGATGTATGAGGCTTCCATGAAATTTTTAGGTAACTAAATTGAAACTTGATATATGGATTTCAAAAAAACAAATGCCAGTCCTTCAACTGTAACTCGTGATCTAGACAAGCTAGATCATGAAACGAACAACGTTTACGAAAGCGTTAGGGTTATCTCAAAAAGATCGAATAAGATTGGTCAGGAGATGAAACATGAGCTGAATCGGAAACTTGAGGAGTTTGCTTACTATACCGATAACCTCGAAGAGGTATTTGAGAATCGTGAGCAGATAGAAATCTCTAAGTTTTACGAACGACTTCCTAAGGCAACGCTTATTGCTACTCAAGAATTTCTTGATGGTAAACTTTACTATCGTAAGGGAACTTCAAACGAAGAGAAGTAATATTTATTGATGCAACTCAGGGGTAAACATATTATTCTTGGTATAACGGGAAGTATAGCAGCTTATAAGGCTGCTATACTTGTAAGATTGCTTGTTAAGGAAGGAGCTGAAGTTAAGGTTGTTATGACCCCCTTGGCGAAGGAATTCATTACCCCATTAACGCTAGCAACCCTTTCGAAAAACCCTATTCTGGTTGATTTTTTCAATCCGGAGAATGGAGATTGGAATAGCCATGTCGATTTGGGCCTTTGGGCTGATCTGTACCTTATTGCCCCCGCCTCAGCGAATACCATTGCGAAAATGGCCAATGGGGTAGCCGATAATCTACTGCTAACAACTTACCTTTCGGCTAAATGCCCTGTTATGGTTGCTCCTGCAATGGATTTGGATATGTACAACCATCCTGCTACTCAAAAGAATATTGGAACTTTACTGGGATTTGGTAATATTGTAATTGAGGCAACCACAGGCGAACTTGCGAGTGGACTATCAGGTAAAGGTAGGATGGAAGAACCCGAAAATATTCTTTTATCGGTCATTCATTTTTTCTCTAAGAGTACTAGGTATTCCAATACAACTGTACTTGTAACATCTGGCCCAACCCATGAGCCAATCGATCCTGTTCGTTTTATAGGGAACCATTCATCAGGGAAAATGGGTACATGTATTGCCGAATCATTCGCTCAGCAAGGAGCAAGGGTTATATTTATTACTGGCCCTGCAAAGGTTTTCCCATCGCATAGTAATATTGAGATTATTAAAATTAGAACTGCCGAGGAGATGTTTAATGCAGCGGCAAAATGTTTTTCATCCATTGATATTGCTGTAATGGCTGCTGCTGTTGCCGATTTTACACCAATATCAACTAGCTTATCAAAGATAAAGCGTGAATCCAACGATATTTCTATTCAGCTAAAACCAACCAAGGATATTGCCGCATCATTAGGTCAGAGCAAGAGCAATAAGCAGTTGTTGGTCGGTTTTGCTCTCGAAACCGATAAGGAGCTTGAGAACGCTGTTGAAAAGTTGAAAAAGAAGAATCTAGATATCATTGTGCTAAACTCATTGAACGATCAAGGCGCAGGCTTTAGCGGTGATACCAATAAAGTGACAATTATCAACAAGAAGAACAAGACCTTATCAATAGATTTGAAATCGAAAACCGAAGTTGCAAACGATATAGTTGATTTTATAGCCGAAGAGTTTGACCGGCTTCGGGGTAAGGGATAGTTTAATCCCAAAAAAACATACCGGTTATGCTGCTAAAACGATTCGTCATCTTGATGCTTCTCATAGTGCCATCGCTCATAAAGGCACAAGAGTTTAAGTGTAATATTCAGATTAACTCCCAGAAAATCCAAGGGAGTAACCGTACCGTTTATCAGACACTCCAGACTGCTCTATACGAGTTCATGAATAATACCACATGGACAAATCATGTTTATGGTATCGATGAGCGTATAGAGTGTAATATTATGATTAACCTTAATGAACAGCTTGGTTCCGATGAGTATAAAGGAACCGTACAGGTTCAGGCTCGCAGGCCTGTTTTCAATACATCTTATAGTACAACAGTTCTCAACTTTCTCGACAATAACTTTGATTTTCGTTATATAGAGTACAATAAACTTGAGTTTTCCGAAAATACTCATACCAATAATTTAACATCGGTGCTTGCCTATTACGCATACTTAATTCTAGGGATTGATTATGACACCTATTCATTATACGGAGGCTCTGAGTATTTTCAAAAGGCTGAGAAAATAATGAATAATGCACAGAATGCTCCTGAGCGAGGATGGAAGGCCTATGAAGGAAATCGTAAGAATCGCTATTGGATAATCGAAAATATTTTGAATGAGAAGTATAAACCGGTTCGTGAGGTGAATTACCGATACCATAGGCTTGGACTCGATATCATGAATGAGAAGTTAATTGAGGGTCGAGCTGAAATCGTTGAGTGCATGGCAACCCTTCAAAAGGTTTACCGCGAAAAGCCCGATCCGTATATGCTATTCATGCAATTATTTTTCGATGCTAAAAACGATGAGCTGGTAAGCATTTTCACAGAATCGTACCCTACCGAGAAATCACGTGTTTTAAACATACTTACCGAAATAGATAATGCGAATTCGACAAAGTATAAGGCTATTATGGAGCAAAAGAAGTAAATTGCATTATCCTTGACTCTAACACCTATGCTTCAAAATATTCATATTCAGAACTATGCTTTAATCGACCAGTTGGACATCGAATTCAATCAGGGTTTGAATATCATTACTGGTGAAACAGGAGCTGGTAAATCAATACTTCTAGGTGCTTTATCCCTTATACTTGGTCAGAGAGCGGACACCTCTGCTCTGAAAGATAGCAGCAAGAGCTGCGTTGTTGAAGGCCTTTTCGATATTGCAAGCTACAACCTAAAGCCTTTCTTTATCGAGAATGACATTGATTACTATGACAATACCATCATTAGAAGACAAATCAATGAATCGGGCAAATCGAGGGCATTTATAAACGAAACGCCGGTTAATCTAAATGTTCTTAAAGACTTAGGGGCTTTACTCATTGATATTCATTCTCAGCACGAAAGCCTTCTGTTGGGGAACGGACAATTTCAGCTTAATGTTCTCGATTCATTCGCTAACCTAGGCAATGATTTATCCGCCTATCAAGAAATTTATAAACGGTATAATGGAGCAAAGATTGAACTGGAAAAGCTTATCCTTGAGTCTGTCAATTCGCGAAAAGATTTCGACTACTTTCAATTTCAGCTGAATGAGCTGAATATGGCAAGGCTTAAGCCCGATGAGCTGCAAGATTTGGAGGTACTTCAGCAGCAATTAGCTCATGCCAATGAGATTAAATGCTCACTACAATCCGTATCGGACCTATTGTCTAACGATTCTTCCTCGGCTATCACTCTGCTTAAAGAGGTAGAGCAGAACCTGAAGAAGATTTTCTCTTTCTTCCCTGAATCAGTTGACTTGGAGAAGCGAGTAGAGGCTTGTAGGATTGAGATGAAAGATATTTCGAACGAAGTTGCAAGCCATAACGATAGGGTAGAGGCTGACCCTCAACAGCTGGAGATAGTTACCTCTCGATTAGATTTGCTTTACAGCTTACTTCAGAAGCATAAGTTGACTACTGTCGATGAGCTAATCTCGCTTCGTAACGAAATTGAATCGAAGGTTGATTTCATTAGTAATATTGATTTTAACCTTGAGCAAAAGCAGAAACAGCTTGCTGAACTTGAAACTCAAGTAGGTGCTATTGCCATTAAGCTAAGCGAAAAGCGAAAGAAAGTATTGCCATTGATTGAGAATAGTATCACTGAGCTATTGGTTCTACTTGGTATTAAACATGCAGCGTTTAAAGTTGATATTCAAAAATCCGAAACATTCCTGAGCAATGGAATCGATAAGGTTTCATTCTTGTTCTCTGCGAACAAACAGATACCATTGCAGGAATTATCTAAAGTAGCATCGGGGGGCGAACTCTCGAGGCTTATGCTAAGCCTTAAATCGTTAACGGTGAAGTCATCCGGGTTACCAACTATAATTTTCGATGAGATTGATACGGGCGTTTCAGGTGAGATTGCCGATAAGGTTGGTAATATAATTCATGGTATGGCGAATGGAATGCAGGTTATCAATATCACGCATCTACCCCAGATAGCCTCTAAGGGCAAAACGCACTTCCTTGTATATAAGGATAGCCTTTCGGCACATTCAAACACAAAAATAAAGTTGCTCGACAGCAATGAGCGTGTGGTTGAAATAGCCAAGATGCTAAGCGGTGAAAAACTTTCCGATGCTGCGTTGACCAATGCTAAAGAGCTATTGTCAATGAATGGAAACTGACACTTATCTATCCTTATCAATCCTTTGTTTTAAACAATTCATTATTCTTGTATGTTAATTGATTAACCAAAAGAATTAACCATGTCGAACAATTTACTAAAGGGAAAAAAAGGGCTTATTTTCGGTGCGCTCAACGAAAAATCAATAGCTTGGCAGGTTGCAGAGAGAGCTTATGAGGAGGGTGCTGTATTTGTATTAACCAATACTCCTGTGGCAATGCGCTTGGGTAATATTAACGACCTGGCGTTAAAGTGCAATACCGTTGTAATCCCTGCCGATGCTACGAAAGTTGAAGACCTTGAACATTTAGTTAAGGAGACGATGAGTATTCTTGGGGGAAAGATTGACTTTGTTCTGCACTCAATAGGCATGTCGCCGAATGTTCGGAAGAGTAGAACCTATGACGATTTAGACTACGATTACCTCGATAAAACCTTAGATATTTCAGCGATTTCTTTCCATAAATTGCTACAGGTTTGCTGGAAGATGGATGCCATAAACCCCTGGGGTTCAGTTCTTGCTTTGTCATATATTGCCGCACAGCGTACGCTTTACGGTTATAACGATATGGCTGACGCCAAGGCTCTGCTTGAGTCAATAGCAAGGAGTTTTGGCTATATATACGGTCGTGAGCGAAGGGTTCGAATTAACACCATTTCTCAATCACCAACCGAAACAACCGCAGGTAGCGGGGTAATGGGCTTCGATGCGCTTGTCGATTTTACCGATAGGATGTCGCCACTGGGTAATGCCGATGCGTATGAATGCGCTAATTTCTGCATTGCCCTCTTTAGCGATTTAACCCGAAAGATCACCATGCAGAACCTTTTCCACGATGGAGGGTTTTCGAGCATGGGTATGAGCAATCGGGCTATGGCTGTTTATAATAAGAATTTGGAGGAGTGTAGGGATTGTAAGTAATACAGCGAATCCAAAAAAACCAACCCCGAATTATCTTCGGGGTTGGTTTTTGTATTTGATTAACCTAAGTAGGTCTTTAGCAATTTGCTCCTTGACGTATGGCGTAATCTGCGGATGGCTTTCTCCTTGATCTGACGTACCCTTTCACGGGTCAGACCAAATTTCTCACCGATCTCCTCAAGGGTCATCTCCTGGCATCCAATTCCGAAGAAAAGCCTGATAATGTCACGTTCGCGTTCGGTTAGAGTGGCCAATGACCGTTCAATCTCCTTGCTTAACGATTCATTTATTAAGAGTTTGTCGGCATTGGGCGAATCGCTATTGATTAGAACATCGAGTAGGCTATTATCCTCACCATCAACAAATGGTGCATCCACCGAAACATGACGACCGCTAACCCTAAGGGTGTCAGTAACCTTTTCTTTTGGGAGCTCTAGAATATCTGCTAACTCCTCAGGTGATGGTGTACGTTCGAACTCCTGTTCGAATTTTGAAAAAGCTTTATTGATTTTATTCAATGAACCAACCTGATTCAATGGTAAACGTACAATACGAGACTGTTCTGCCAATGCCTGAAGAATCGACTGACGAATCCACCATACAGCGTATGAGATAAATTTAAAACCACGGGTTTCGTCAAATTTTTCGGCAGCTTTAATCAACCCAAGGTTTCCTTCGTTAATTAAGTCTGGAAGGCTAAGCCCTTGATTCTGGTACTGTTTGGCGACAGAAACTACGAAACGTAAATTGGCTCTTGTTAATTTTTCTAAAGCCTCCTGATCCCCCTTTTTTATTCGCTGGGCAAGTTCTACCTCCTCCTCTACGGTAATTAATTCTTCCTTCCCAATCTCCTGCAAGTACTTATCCAGCGAGGCACTCTCCCTGTTAGTAATTGATTTTGTTATTTTTAACTGTCTCATTTCGGCTTTATAAAATTTTTGCGAAGATATGCCAATTTATCATTAAATTCAAGTCAATATAACCTGAAAACTCGGATTTCATCGAATTAATCAATCAATCCCTATTGCATAGTAACCTGCCAGTCCATTGGGATAAATCCCCTCTATCAACACCCCTCCAGACGAGATACCTATAATACGCTTGATATCATCAATTGTTTTAATGGGTGTACGATTTATTTTTGTGATGATGAAACTTTGCTTAACCCCCTCCTGTTTTAACTTCCCATCCTTGAGTTCAGTAATCTGAACGCCATAGCCTATTCTAAGGTTATCCTTTTGTTCGTTGGATATTTCCTTGAATGAAGCCCCGAGAATCGAAAGGGTCTCATCGGTTTTAACTATATCCAAACCGCCTTTCATGTTACGTAAGGTTGCCGTAAAATGTTTCCTGCTATTGCTTCGATTTATAATTAAATCTACTTGCTGATTGGGTCTGTATTTACTTATCTGCTCTTGGAGCTGATTGGGGCTGTTTACCTGAAATCCGTTAACGTCGAGTATTACATCCCCCTTCTTGAGTCCAATTTGCTCTGCGGCACTGCCCTCAATCACTTTGGCGATTAGCACTCCTTTGATATCCGTAATACCATAATCCTTAGCGGTTTCAGAATTCAGCTCTTTGGTTTGTACCCCTAGGATGGCTCGCTGTACTTCGCCAAATTCGATAATATCGGATACAATCTTTTTAGCGATTGAGGAGGGTATGGCAAAAGAATATCCTGAGTATGAACCCGTTCTGGAGGCGATAGCGGTGTTTATTCCGATCAATTCTCCTTTAAGGTTCACCAGTGCACCACCGCTATTGCCTGGATTAACCGCTGCATCGGTTTGGATAAACGATTCAATACCATAGCCATCCTGTATGATTTGGATGTTACGAGCCTTTGCGCTTACGATTCCTGCTGTAACGGTTGATGTAAGGTTGAACGGATTTCCAATGGCTAAAACCCATTGGCCAATCTTTATTTCATCGGAGTTTCCGAACGGGATGAAGGGTAGATCATTCGCATTTATTTTTAGCAAAGCAACATCGGTGTTCGGATCTCGCCCAACAAGTTTAGCATCAAAAGCCCTTTTGTCGTTCAGAATTACCTTAATCTCATCCGCATTTTCAATGACATGATTATTGGTTACGATAAACCCATCGCGGGTAAGAATTACCCCCGATCCCGAACCTAAAACGGGTTCGGGGTTTATGTTTCCTCTTAACCCGAAGAAGTAATCGAAAAGCGGATTCCCCGAGGAGTAAACCTCGTTTCTGGTTGTTGCTGTTTTTACGTGAACTACAGCATCAACGCTTCTTTCAGCGGCAACTGTAAAGTCTGTTGCATTTGAATCGGCTTGTAGCTGGTTTGTGTAGAATGCTTTTTCTACCCCTTGTGGCTGAATTGACTCGGGATTAACTTTAAATGTATAGCTAAAAAGGGCAAATGCAATTACACCACCAATAAAGGCAGAAAATAATGGAATAATTATCCTTTGTGCTTTCATGGTAAAAATCATTTAAGGTTTAACACTACAATATAACGCTCAAACCCTATACCTTGTGCTATTGAGAGGTATATTATTAACAAAGATTAACTCAAACTGACAGTTTTGCAGATATAATGTTTAACACGGAGATACAGCGGAGCACGGGTTCATACGTAAACTTCATTAAAACCCTTGTTTATCCTTTGCATTTGTGTTATCCTCGCCTACATACAGGCAAGGTGCGTTGAATCAAAATTCAAAGTTAAACATGCGAGATACCTAAAGCGTAGCGAAATTCTAAATGAATTTAAACCCAGAGATGCCTAAAAATCAACGGAAAAAAGTATAAAAGAACTTCTTAGACATAATTGCATAGAAATCAACAAGAGTACTACTTAATATCTCTCTGAAAACCAGATTTCGCATCGGTTAGCACTAAATCTAACCCTTTGGGGATAATCTCAAACTTACTTTTGGGTCGTGTATCTTCAAGCCAATGAAATCCCTTGAGGGTTATCTCTTCATAATCAACCTTTTCAATTGGATAGAATGCAGATACAGGCTTAATCTTAAATGAAATACGTGAAATTTTACCATCCCTAAATCTTGCCGTCAAATCAGTGCTCTCCGCTTTATTAACAGCAGCAATAACCCCCTCGTCTCGCATATAGTAAACTGCTTGCCCATTGCCTTTGACATCAAGTTTGGTTAGCTGTCCTGCGGTAAATGAGGCTATCATGGATTTACCCCGAATCTGATTAAAATTTATCGAATCTTCCTGTTGAACGCTAAAAGCATTACCATCGAAATCCATCCTCCTGATTTTATTCCCTTCTCCAGTATATCCTTTAATAAAGTCGGCGGTTATCTGATTATTCTCGCTCCAAAGAACAGGCTCAACGAACAAGCTAAATGTAGAATCCTTGGTATTGTACAAAAGCGAATCGCAATGCCCCTGTAAATCCTTTTTAAAGAAATTAACTTTCCCTAACGCTTTAACAATACGATAAGCCGAATCGGGTAGAGTATGATCGGTGATTGAATTAACAAGAAATTTATCGCTTCTCATGAAGAGCGTATCGTTCTCCGAAACCATTACCAATAATGGGTTAATCGTTACCTCTGCATATTTCGTTGAATCCCAATAGCTAGCCTTGCCCCCATACACAGTTAGCTTATTAACGGTATCGACAATGGCAACATCGTCGATAGCCCTAGCAAACCCTTTCGTTTTATCGTAAAAAACATCCTGTCCATAGAGCTTCTTAGAGCCATTATCGATGAATGCGTTTTGGAAAAAGTTTGAAACGTTTGTTTTTCGATTATACCAACCTTTCTCGCAGTAAACGTAGTTCTCCTTATTGTAAATTCGGGTAGGTCCAAAGAAATAGACCATTTCATCCTGCGTAGTATATTCTAAAGAGTCAGTAAACAAACGACCATCCTTCCCCTCCATCTCAACATTCCCTGCAAAGTTGTACTTCTTGGTTTTGGAGTAGTAATAACCTCTTTGGCTGATGAGCTTATTATCGGTATTGGTTAGAACTCCACGGGTTAGGTAATAGGCTGAATTAAGTTTAGTGTTAAAATAAATTACATCCGTTACGAGGCTTGCATCCTTTTGAATTAGCTTCACCTCTTTCCCGGTAACTTTTCCAGACGATACATTACCATCATAGTGAAGGTAATCGCCATAAAGTTTACCATCCTCCTTATTTACTACAACATGACCATAAGCATCAATGATATTTTGCTTATTCTGAAAATATGCGCTATCGCAGGTCATTTTTGTGCCCTGATGCAAGATGTTAACATTCACTAAATAGCGAACAACTTGCTGACCGTCCTTGATTAAGTTCTTCATTGATTCAGCATCAACCTTAATCATTTTCTCATTTTGGGCGAATGAGAAAGCACTATTTAAGAATAGCAGTGCAGTAGCTGCAAACCAAAACCTATGGTTTAAAAATTTCATTAAATGGGGAAATATTCTATCGTTGCCACTAACTACTTAACCCAACCCTCAGTGGGGAATTTACAATTCTTAAACTCAGGCTCAATCTTCACATAAGTAATCCGCTGTTTTTCTTTTATCCACTTCATAAATACGTCGTACTCCCTGCTTTGCTTGGTCATTTCCTGAATGGTGTTGTAGTCATCGACTAAGTTCGCTTTATGCGATGGAATGATATTCTTAATCTTTACGACCTTGAATATGACATTCGCATTCTCATCTCTCGATTCAAACGATTGACTCACCTCGCCCTTTTTCAGTTCTTTAATAATATAATAATCTGAAGGTTGTAACTGTTCTTTCTCAAAATATTTAGTATTGGTCGCAGCATTAACAACTACACCACCATTCATTCTCGATTTCTTATCTTCGGAGTGGTAAACGCATGCTTTTTCGAATGTTAAGCTATCCTTTCTTACTAGTTCGGCAATGCTATCGAGTTTGTTTCGTGCTTCAATAAGCATATCGGATGAAAACTGAGGTTTAAGCAGTATATGTCTAACATTCACCTGATTGTTTCGCTTCTCAATCATTTGTATGATGTGAAAGCCATACTCGGTTTCAACAATTTGGCTAACCTGACCATCGGCAAGGTTAAATGCAACCTCCGAAAAGCTCTTAACCAGCTCATCGCGTGTACGAAATCCGAGTTCACCTCCCTTTTTGGCAGAAGCCAAATCTTCAGAATAGGCCATAGCGAGCATTGAGAATCGCTCACCTTTTAGGATTCGACTTCTAAGGTCAAGGAGTTTATCCTTTACATTGAATTTAGCTATAGCCGTTGAAGGTGGGTAGATAGCAATTTGTTGAAGCTCGTACTGCTGAGGAATCATCGGTAAACTATCGGTGGGGATAGTCTTGAAAAAACTTTTCACTTCCGAAGGGGTTACTGTAATTTTCTCAACCACTTTTTGCCTCATCTGCTGCGTAAGCTGCTGCTCCCGAATGGTTTCTCTTAAATCATTCTTAATCTCGTACATGGGCTTATGGAAGTAGTTTTCAAGCGCTTTCTCCGAACCAATTTGGTTAACAAAATATCGCAATCTTCTTTCGATTTCACTTTCAATGGCAGCTTCGTTGGGTGCAAGACTATCGATTCTCGATTGGTGTAGTAGTAGTTTCTGAATCAACAGCTGTTCTAGCAGCTGACATTTTACATCCCCTTCGGGTAATCCACCCTGCATTTTGAGGCGCAATACCTCCTGCTCAATATCAGAGCTTAATATCATATCGCCACCAACAACGGCAATAACCTTATCGATAGCTTCCTGCGAAAAAGCGTTACGAACCAAAGAAAATGTTAACAGCAATAATAATACTGCAAGTTTAATAAAACTGATTTTTTTCATCTTAAAGAATAGAGTATGATTGGGTTAAAATGTCTGAAACTTCTTATGATTTAGAGCATCGTTATAAACCTTGTTCTCTAAATCGTTAATGAGCTTTTGCTTCCGCTTATTAATTATTATACTTTTAATATTGGCAATCTCATAATCTAACGGTGAGATTTGGCCTTTGTACATTACCGAACGAATGTTTACCAAATAGCTATAATTACCATCCTCCATCTCGATGCTCCGACGACTTCGAAGGTAATCATCAGCATTTTCGACAGAGTAAGGGAATTGACGTTGAAGAGTATTGAACGACAGCCATTTATCATAAAAATAGTCGTACTTATCGGCTACCTGATAGGCCAAATTGTCGAGCGTTTTAATATCATCATCGCGATTCGATTGGTATAGTTCTTTAATCTTGCTTAAATAAGGGGTGTCCTTACGAACCTTGATATACAATGCCTTCACAAGCGTTTCGCCGAGCGTAAAATTGGATATATTGCTTGAGTAAAAGGATTGGATTTCATCAGATGATACAGCCGTATCGAGCCTTTGAAGGATGTACTCTTGCTCATACTTAAAAATAAGCAGCGATGAACGGTAGTCCTCAAGCTGCTTATTAACATCCTTCTGCACATCCGACAATTTCTCCTCCGATAATCGAAGCATAAGATTATGCCGAACCCATTGATCGACGTAAGCATTTAACACCTTAACGCTATCGCCTTTTGTCATTCCTTTGGGAAAAATATCTGTAATGTCCGATTTGTATAAATACTTATCGTAAACCACCGCTAAAGGTCTTTGCTCCTTACCATCTCTGTTATTACAAGAATTCAGAAATAGAGCAACGAGGATAAGTAAAAAAAAGGAACTGCAATAAAATTTCACGTTTAGCATACTCAGTAGGATAAACTATTTTTTCACAAAACTATCAATCAGTTGATTAAACACCTCCTTGTTGATGACAACGGGGTATTTTTCATGCAATGATTTTAGCCACTGCTCCTCTAAAAGCTGTTGGTAATCAGAAATGGCTTGCCCTTTACAATCGGATAAATTTTTAATATCTCCGGATGTTATCTCAATTAGCTCTTTAAATGATTTAACACCACTATTATCGAATATTGGGGAGAGCCCCTTCGTCCACGTTTTGCTGTCGATAATATCCTTATCGTCAGGGTTTGCAACCAAATATTTCAGCTGAACCAAAGGTAATCCCCCTTTATTCAGTTTTGATATAATATCTTCAGGTTTTAAACCTTTGGTCTTCCTTGATATAACCATTTTCATTGCCTTTGCAAGCTGCTTTTCATCGGTACAGGTGTAAATTGCATAGTGCACCCTTTCACCCCAACGGTAGTTCTCTTTTTTACTCTCATAAAACTTCAACAATCCAATGCTATCGTTCGAAGCTTTTGCCCAAACATTGATGTCGCTGATATTGAAGAGCAGAATACCATCGTGATACTCCTGCATTAGGTTTTTAAAATCGGGATATTGCTGATCGAGAATTGACTCCTGATAGCTATAAACCGTTTTATTAACCCATTCGGCATAGGCCCGCTTCACTAACGAATAGAAAGAGCCATAAACAGGCTTCTTCTGATATTGCACCAAGTACTTACAAAACTCAAGCTGATCATGCTTTTGATTTGAAATTGAGAATAGCACATTATTCTCCTTTAGGGTGGGGAGTTGCCATTTACCGCTATAGACAGAAGAATCAATCAACGCTATAACCGAGAAAAGGTTTAATGTATCCTCTTTAAAATTGTTCTCTTTTTTAATCTTTTCCACCATTTTTTCAATGGAAATAACGCTGCGCATATCCGTTGACAACCGCTTCTTTATTTCGGATAGCATTTCGTCGAAAGTGCCAACCTCTTTTCGTCCTAAACGTTTAATGATATGCCAACCATAAACCGATTGAAATGGTTCCGACACTTGCCCATCGCGTTCGAAACCAAATGCAACCTGCTCGAATTCAGGAACTAGGTTACCTGTACCGAACCATGGTAGCTCCCCTTTATTCTTAGATGAACCAGGATCTTGCGAAAATTGAGTTGCCAATTGCCCAAAATCCTCATTATTCACTACCTGCTTATAGATATCTTTAATTTTATTCTTGGCTAACTCTTGCTGTTCAGGGTTTGCATCCTTCGCAACGGCTATCATGATGTGCGAAACCTTAACCTGACCCTTGGCAGGTCGTTTATCATTTAATCTTACAATATGATACCCAAAGCGTGTTCTTACGGGCATTGACAATTCCCCAACTTTCAGTTTGTAAACGGCTGACTCAAATGGATAAACCATTTGAAAAGCAGAAAAATAGCCTAATGTTCCTTTGTTTTGTATCACAGAATGATCGTCGCTTGTAGCTTTGGCTACCTCTTCAAAGGGTTCACCGGCAGCTATACGATTTCTTATGGCTATAGCCTTCTCGTAAAGTTTTAGTGTGTCGGAATAATCTGCTTGCTCTGGGACTGAGATAAGAATATGGCTTGCGTTTACATCATACTTAATCCTCTCATAAGCCTCCTCAATTAACCTTTGCTCGGTTTCCTTGTCAACCATATAGGGACGAGAGAGCTGTTGTCGATAACCCGCAAGCTCATTCCTAAATGATGCGGTTGTATCTAACCCTGCACTTCGGGCCTCGGAAACCTTTAGCTTGAAATTGATGAACAGATTCAGGTACTCTTCAATCGATTTGCTATCGATTGCTTTGGAGGCCTGATTATTCTTCAGGAATATCCTTACGAATTCGCTTGCAGGTATTTTTTCATCGCCAACAGTTAATAGCGTTTGATCATTTTGCTGAGCAAAAGAAACCGTTGCTCCAAGCATTGCAACACAAAGGATAAATCGGGGAATAAATCTCATCGCTATACATTTTGAATTCAACATAAACAATTCGAAAACAGGTCGAAAAAAATGCCTATCGGCTATAGTTCGGTGCCTCGCGGGTGATTGAAACATCGTGTGGATGGCTTTCGATCATCCCTGCGCTTGTTATCCTAACAAATTTGGCCTTTTTAAGTTCGTTGATGCTATTCGCACCGCAATAGCCCATTCCTGCTCTAAGACCGCCTATCATCTGATAAAAAACCTCTTGGAGAGTACCTTTGTATGGAACACGGGCTGCAATACCTTCGGGGACTAATTTTTTAATATCATCCTCTACATCCTGGAAATATCTATCCTTCGAACCCTGCTGCATAGCCTCAATAGAGCCCATTCCACGATAAAGCTTAAATTTTCGACCATCAAAAATAATCGTTTCGCCGGTTGATTCCTCTACGCCTGCGAATAGCGATCCGGCCATAATAGTATCGGCACCTGCGGCTAAAGCCTTAACAATATCGCCGGAATAGCGGATACCACCATCGGCAATTACGGGAATACCCTTACCCATTAGAGCATATGATACATCAAAAATGGCTTTCAGCTGAGGAACACCAACACCAGCAATGATACGGGTTGTACAAATTGAACCTGGTCCAATCCCGACCTTTACGGCATCGGCACCTGCTGCATGGAGGTACAACGCAGCTTCGGCTGTTGCTATATTACCTACAACTACATCTAAATCGGGGTACTCCTTCTTTACCCTTTTTAGCATATCCACCACTCCCCTAGTATGACCATGCGCAGTATCGATAACAATTGCATCAACCTTATTGTGGTAAAGTGCTGCAACCCTTTCCATGGTATCATATGTAACCCCTACCCCTGCTGCAACACGTAATCGACCCTTACTATCCTTGCTTGCAAAGGGGTTATCCTTAACCTTGGTAATATCTTTATAGGTAAGAAGTCCAATCAGCTTAAAATCGTCATCGACAACTGGTAACTTTTCAATCTTGTACTCCTGTAGGATAGCAGCAGCTTTCTCAAGATCGGTGGTTTTAGATGTGGTGACTAGGCCTTTGCTGGTCATTATCTCTTTAATAGGACGGCGCATATCCTGCTGAAACCTCAAGTCGCGGTTGGTAACAATTCCGATGAGTTTATTGCTCTGATCAACAACAGGAATACCCCCTATGTGAAATTCTTGCATTAAACCAAGCGCATCTCCTACGGTCTCCTCGGGGTGGATGGTTACAGGCTCATAGATCATCCCGTTCTCGGCACGCTTCACATCCTTCACCTGTTTTGCCTGCGCTTCGATGCTCATGTTTTTATGTATAACCCCAATACCACCCTGACGTGCTATGGCTATGGCTAAAGTCGATTCGGTAACAGTATCCATTGCGGCAGATACGATTGGGGCTTTTAGATCGATATTTCTTGAAAACTTGGTGGAAATATCCACATTACGAGGTAATACTTCTGAATATGCTGGTATTAGTAGAACATCGTCAAATGTAAGCCCCTCGGCTACAACCTTTTCATCGTAAAATGACATATACTTGTAGTTTATTTATTAAATGCGGCAAGATACAAAAAAATGCCATATCAACAAGCCTCTATTTCTCATCGTTTGATATAAAAAACGCCATAATATATTGGTTATTAATAAGGAGTTGGCATATTACTCAACTTAATACACCTTCTTAACTTAACAGTTTTTAACCCTTTACTAATCAATCATTCCAGTTTTCAACATAAATAAGCATCAACAAAATCAACTTAATTTAGCTAAGTTTGTATAGGCTAAAAGCAATAAATACATCAACTTGAACCGATTCGAACAAATACTACACCGTTACTGGGGCTATAGCAGCTTTAGATCGATACAGGAGGAGATAATCCAATCGGTTTATGATGGACACGATACGCTTGCCCTTATGCCCACGGGTGGTGGGAAGTCCATTACCTTTCAGGTTCCTGCGATTGCCAAGGAGGGGATTTGCATTGTGGTTACCCCCCTAATCGCACTGATGAAGGATCAGGTTGAAAACCTTAAAAGAAGGGGAGTGAAAGCGGTAGCAATACATTCAGGCATGACCCGACATGAAATTGAGGTTCAGCTTGACAACTGCGCCTACGGCGATTTCAAATTCCTCTACCTATCCCCCGAAAGATTGGATACAGAACTATTCAAGGTCAGGCTCAGAAAGTTGAATGTAAACCTGATTGCGATTGATGAGTCGCACTGCATTTCGCAGTGGGGCTACGACTTTCGCCCCTCATACATGAAGATTGCTGAGCTTCGAAATCTTCTACCCGATACGCCGTTCCTTGCCCTTACCGCAACAGCTACTCCCGAAGTAGCAATTGACATACAAGAAAGGTTAAAGTTCAAAGAGAAGAACCTCATCCAGATGAGCTTTGAGCGAAAAAACCTTGTTTATCTAGTTCGAAATGTTGAGGATAAAAACAAATATCTTCTAAAAATTATCAATAGCATTCCGGGTAGCGGCATTATTTATACTAGAAACAGAGAGAAAACGAAGGAGATTGCTCTAATGCTTAAAAAGGAGGGCATCTCAGCAGACTTCTACCATGCTGGTTTATCAGGTGATATGAGGAGTAGCCGTCAGGACGATTGGCAAAAGGGCAAGACAAGGATAATCGTTTCGACCAATGCCTTCGGCATGGGAATCGATAAGCCCGATGTACGTTTCGTAATCCACACCGATTTACCCGATTCGCCTGAAGCCTACTTTCAGGAGGCCGGGCGTGCAGGACGCGATTTAAACCTTGCTTACGCCATTCTGCTCTACAACGAATCCGACAAATCGAAAATTGAACAGCGAATTGATGCCAATTTCCCCGAAACCGATGAAATAAAGCGTACCTACCAAGCGCTAGGCTCTTACCTCAATATTGCCATTGGCGCAGGGAAAGGTGAGATTTATGATTTCAACCTGATGGACTTTGCATCAACCTACAAGATAAACACGGTTAAAGCCTACAACTCGCTTAAATTTCTCGAAAGGGAGGGTTACATCGAGCTAACCGATGAACTCGATAATCCAAGCCGATTGATATTTACAATTAACAGGCAAGACCTATACAAGTATCAGGTTGCCCATGCCGAAATGGATAAGTTCATTAAGGTTTTGCTTAGGGCCTTTGCCGGCGTTTTTTCGCAATACGTCAATATTGATGAAACCTATATTGCCAAAGCATCTGGCATTCCATTAAAAGCAGTGATCGATAATCTTAAGCTGCTAAGCAAGCAAAAGATTATAAACTATATCCCTAGAAAAAAGACACCCCTAGTAATATTTACCACCGAGCGGTTAGATGAAAAAAACCTCCTGTTAAGCTACGAGAACTACCGATTACGAAAAGAGCGATTCCTAAAGCGAATCGATGCCCTTATCGAATATGCTTCGAGCACAACCAAATGCCGAAGTCAGTTCCTGCTAGAATACTTCGGAGAGACAAACTCCTCACGATGCGGAAAATGCGATGTGTGCACCGCACGCAACGAGCTGGATTTAAGCAAAATTGAGTTTGACAACACCCTCCAAGAGATTAAAGAAATCCTTTTGCAACAGCCTACAACGGTTGAAAACCTTGTTGATTCTATCAAACAAAAACCCGACAGAACCTTGAAGGTTATCCACTTCCTCCTCGATAATAAGAAAATAGTGAAGGACGATAATGGGTGGTTAAGGTGGTGGAACGCTTTAGAGTAGATATTAGGAGTTCGTATCAATTTTAGTAATATTGCATCATATCATAAACCTACAATCATATTTAAGTAAGTAATTGGATGAAATTCACAAACTATCTCTAGTTTGAATTAAATAAATAATAACTTTGGGAACTGTTATTTATTTTATTTAAAAATTAATCAGATGAAACAATTTTTCTTTTTTATCCTTATAGCCATTTCAATTAATGTAATGGGACAAACGACAATTGAGGTTTACTCTGATAAATCATTTATTTATCTGAGGGAAGAGATTGCTTTGAAAAATCAATTTCTGGATTCAGTATTTTATAACGGGAAAGTTCTTTTTAAAAATGGTAAATCTTCAAATGCGCTGATGAATTACAACTTAATAGATAATGGCATTTCATTCGTTCAGGACAAAAAAATTGTTATATTAACAGGTCTTGAAGATATTCTTTTCGTTACTTACAACAAACGAATATTTATCCCTTATCAAGACACTTTCTTAGAACAAATTGAGGATTTTGGAAACAATGTATTGTTATTATTAAAAAGAAAAACGATACTGAAAACAAATTCCGTAAGCGGAGCCTATGGGATGAATTCGCAATCTTCAAATATTGGAAAATTCTCCTACCTAAGCGGAAATGGTATTGAACAGAATTATACTGATTTGAATAAAAATGTAACTATAGATGTAACCTTAGAAACCGATTATTTCATAAAAATCGATGATAAAATAAAACCTCTAAATAGGATTAAAGTATTAATGAAATTATTTCCAAACAAAAAGAATAGCTTATTGGATTTCATTTCAACAAACAATATAAAAATTACGGAATCTTATGATTTAAAAAAGATGATTCGTTTCTGTTTATCTGATTAAAGAAATCCTTTCATAACAGTCAACATCTGTTGAAAACATTTTTGGTAGCTATTCAGCAGTAATCGAATTGAACAAAAACCACGGAGACACAGCCCGTCCCGATGTATCGGGAGAGAGTACGGAGAACCACAACTTGTCTCGATTTATCGGGAGAGGCAATTATAAAAAACGACTGAGTATCAAAATGCAAAAGAATCACTAACACGAAAAACATAAATATTTTCTCTCCCGATAAATCGGGACAAGTTGTGAAACTCTGTGCCCTCCTTGCCTACCGGCAGGCAGGCGTTTCTCCGTGGTGAATAGTTGCCATTTTTACTTAAATCAAGAAAAAAACCACAAAACGTTAAAGGTTATCCACTTCCTCCTCGATAATAAGAAAATTGTGAAGGACGATAATGGGTGGATAAGGTGGCGGAACGCTTTAGAGTAAAAACATAGAGTCTCGATCTTTTTTAAAGGATCGGAACTCCGATTAATTACTCAAAAAAACACAAATCCATTATTTCAAATCATAACCTGTAACTTCTTTTCTATCTTTGCGTTTTTAAGAATACTCTTACTTTCATACTTACTATCGTGAAAATTGATACTAAAAGCATAGTATATAGCCGTAATGTGGTTGAATTCGCAACCGTTGCACGGGAGTACTGCGCTTTCCTTGAAAACGTTAAAACCCATAATCGGAAATCGTTCATCACTGCATCACAGAAGTTGCTGCCATTGTTATACTACAAGGCCTCACTTCTACCCGAAACAGAGCCTATTTATGACGATGGGAATGAAAAATTTGTATCCGAGGATTTCTACTTCGATATACAGAACAACCTGAAAGAAATACTTAGATCCCACGATGATTTTCTTGAAATATACGACCCTAGAGCCAATGAGGGTGATGGGGTTTATACTGTAAGTATTTCTGAATATTTAACCGATGTATGGCAGGACCTTAAGAATTTCACAATGCTTTATCAGGTTGGCAATGCAGAAGTTATGAACGATGCGCTGTGGGAGTGCCGAACAAACTTTCAGGAATACTGGGGGATAAGGCTAGCAAATGCCATAAGGGCAATGCATTTCCTCCTATTCTCGGGTATCGATTTAGAGCAAACCGATGAATCGAAAGAGGAAAAAAAGGAGAACGATACGAGCAATTGGTTTATCACGAGGCGACAAAATGATTTAAATAGCTAGATTTGAGATGTTTGCAGAAACGATAGAAAACGAAGAAATACTTAAACTTCCTAGAATATCCTACCCTGGCGAGATAAAAGTTATCGCAAGCGAAGACGAGCTGAACATCTGGCTCCCACACCTGCTGAAAAGTAGCATTATTGGGTTCGACACCGAAACAAAGCCATCGTTTAAAAAAGGCCATATTAACGGTGTTGCTCTGCTACAGCTCGCCACCGATGAGCTAGCCCTTATCATAAGAGTAGCACCGACAGGTATCCCAAAATTGCTCGTTAAGGTGTTTCAAGACTCAATGGTTCTTAAGGTTGGCGCAGCCATTCACGATGATATAAAATTGCTGCAGAAGGTTAAACCCTTCAAGCCTCAAGGATTCATCGACTTACAGAACATTGCCGTTGAAAAGGGGATTGAGAACAAGAGCGTTCGCAAGCTAGCGGCAATTGTTTTAAACGTTAGGGTTTCGAAAAGTCAACAGCTCTCAAACTGGGAATCGGAAACCCTTACCGAAGCGCAGCTACAGTACGCAGCAACCGATGCATGGATTTGTAGCGAGATATACAAGAAAATGATACTAGTGTAATGTTAAGTATGTACTATTACGCTTTTATTTTAACCGACGGGTTAACCCATCGGTTATAGCTCTGAATACTATGTACGTCATAGTATGATTAACATAACACTAGGCTGATATTCGCTAAATAAAAAACAAAGATGGAATCCATTAAAATAGAGCTGAAACCTGGTAAGGAGCAATCGTTGCATCGCTTTCACCCTTGGTTATTCTCAGGTGCAATTCGAAGGATTATCGGAAATCCCATTGAAGGGGATGTTGTTGAAATTGATGATTCATTCGGAAACTTCATTGCGCTAGGGCATTACCAACCATCATCCATTGCCGTAAGGGTAATCTCCTTTGAAAAAGCAGACATCAACAAAGATTTCTGGCGGCAAAAAATTGAAAAAGCCATTCAGCTCCGAAAAACACTTGGCCTATTCAAAAGCGAAATCACAAATACATACCGTTTGATTCATGGCGAGGGCGATAACATGCCTGGGCTGATCGTTGACCTTTACGGTTCGACCGCCGTAATGCAATGCCATTCGGTGGGTATGTACATTATCCGTAAGATGCTTGCAGAACTAATTATTGAGGAGTTCAAAGGCGATATTACTTCTGTTTACGATAAAAGCACGGGGACGCTTCCATTCAAATCGGGGATAAACCCAGCTGATGGCTACCTAATTGGTTCGGAGTTGGCTGGCACCCTAGTTGAACATGGGAATAGATTTGAGGTTTCGTGGATCGAAGGGCAGAAAACAGGTTTCTTTATTGATCAACGGGAGAATCGACGATTACTTCAAGAATACTCAAAAGGTAAAACTGTTTTAAATACATTCGGCTATACTGGTGGGTTCTCTGTTTATGCGATAAAAGGTGGAGCCAGAAAAGCCATTACAGTAGATAGCTCGCAAAAAGCGATTGAACTAACCAGAAAGAATATCGAATTAAACTTTGGGGATACCCTAAAACACGAAGCTATTTGTGGCGATGTATTTGAATTTATAAGAAATTCAACCGAAAAATTCGATATTATAATTCTCGATCCCCCTGCTTTTGCAAAGCACAACGATGCCCTAAGGAATGCCCTTCAAGCCTACAAAAGGCTCAACGCTGCAGCCATTGATAAACTAAATCCTGGCGGATTGCTATTCACCTTCTCCTGCTCTCAGGTAGTTAACAAGGAAAACTTTAGAAATGCAGTATTCTCAGGATGCGCAATGACCGGTCGTAGCGTGAAAATTCTTCATCAGCTAACCCAACCAGCCGATCACCCGATTAACATTTACCATCCTGAGGGAGAATACCTTAAAGGATTGGTGCTGCAGGTAGAGTAAAATTGGTAATGTATTAATAAGACAACCGAGTTTACGAGCTCAGCGAAGCTAATATGCCAAAGGTTCAATCGAAGATTATTCATAATAATTCTGACGATTAAGGACTCCCGTAAATTAGGGTGCGTTAGCACTTCCCGGATTAGGGCAATCCTAAATTGAGATTTACTTACGTGAGCTCGCCATCGCTCGGTTCTCGTTTTACAGCACACATTCATACCTGAGTGCAGCGAAAAGTATGAATAAAGTGGGTTGAACCTCTAAGTTAAAACTTATGTCAAACTCAGGTTAAAATACATCAACCTTCATTGATTTTTCTCCAAAACGTTGTAACTTGATATGAAATTTACGACCATGGTTTGCAAGGTTAAGAAAGTGCTTCGTGCGCATCCAACGCTCGAAGGGGCAGGGGTGAAGTTGAAAAGGGCATTCGGTTTCGATACTCGGTACGACACCGATCCTTTCCTTCTTTTAGACCACTTTGGTTCGGATAAATCCGAGGATTATATTGCAGGTTTTCCCTGGCATCCGCATAGGGGGATTGAGACGGTTACCTATATGCTCGAAGGGAATGTTGAGCATAACGACAGCCTTGGTAATTCAGGTGTAATTGGTCCTGGCGATGTGCAGTGGATGACGGCTGGAAGCGGAATTATCCATCAGGAAATGCCGATGCCTCAGAATGGGTTGATGTATGGTTTTCAGCTATGGGTGAATCTGCCAAAGGCTCATAAAATGACAAATCCTATGTATCGTGAGATTACAACCAATGATATTCCGTTAATTGAAAACCCCGAATCGAGAATAAAAGTTATTTCAGGTAGGTATAAGCAGGTGAATGGGGTGGTTCAGGACCTGTTTGCCGATATACTTTACTTTGACCTGAAAATTTGGCCCGACTCAAACTTTACCTATCCGGTAAGCGAGGAGTTTAATTGCATGGCTTATGTTTATGATGGGGTAGCTGTTTTTCCGGGTCGTGAAACCTTTGTCCGTTCCGAGGAGCTCGTTTTGCTTGATAAAGGCAACCGCATTGATATAAAGGCGGGTGACGATGGGGCTCGTTTGCTCCTGATAGGCGGTAAGCCTTTGTGTGAGAGAATTGCATGGAGAGGTCCTATTGTGATGAATACCGATGAGGAGATTGATACTGCATTTGAAGAGTTCTATAACGGAAATTTTATTATGAAACCAGGTTAGTGAAAAGAATTCTACTAACCCCATTTAACCTCCTTTTTTCATCCTTTAACCGGTTTTTTTCCTAGTTTACCTATTTGAATTTTTTTGTTGAAGTAGGTTGGAATACTTTTGGTTTAGTTTTTGATCCGGCTTGGAATATTGAAATTAAACCATGTTATATTAAAATGTTTTCAATTACATACTCAACGTTAAATCTGAAAGGCGATAATACCCTATTTTACAACGATTTAGCGAGAACTACTGATGAGATAATATTCGAAGCTAGTACTTTACTCAGCGGTTACGTCGATTTGTATCGACAATTTATTAAAGGTAGAGAAATCGAAAACCTGAGAGCAGAGAACGAGTATCTTCTTGAGCTGATAATGCTAGGGGTGCTTTGGCGTAGCAAAGAAACACATGTGAGTAGAACTTCGTTATTTGCCGCTAAAACCTTAAAATGGCTCTATGAGGTTCGTAAAAACAGCACAACATTTAAGCCATTAGCTGATAGGATTAGGGGTCTTTTAGTTTCAGTTTTACTTTTTCGTCAATCAGAACAACCTTTAAGCAAAGATATTAGGTCGTTTAGGCGGTTGTTGATGTGGCTTGATGCTACAGGCGAGTATTCCGAGGAGACAAAGCGTTTGAAGGTTTGGTTGGAATTTGCGAAATCGATGAAGGAGAATGATTTTAGATGCTTTATTGAAAGGGTTTACGGCATTTCAGAATCATTTAGGATGAAATGTGCCAAAAGTTTAGGGTCATATACAATAAATGTTGAAAGGTTTGTATCAAAAGCGAAGTATAGCTACAAGGGTAGAGAGGATTATGCTTTGGCAAATAGGAGAGAAGTTGAATACCATTTGAATATGGTTGGCGCCGAAATGCTAAATAGGGAGCTGAGAAGCGATTTTATCAAGGCAAAGCAAAAAATAGTTTTACTCCCTACTTGTATGAGATTAGATGCAAACTACCAATGCAAAGCAATAGGAAATAACTTTGAACGAAAGTGCATTGGCTGCGACTCGAAATGTAATGTTGGTAAGGTATTTAAAAGTTTATCGCCCTACAATATCGATATATACCTAATCCCGCATAGTTCTGATTTCTCAAAATTTTTACAAAGATGGAAAGATAATAGCAATGTGGCATTGGTTGGGGTTGCATGTGTTCTAAACCTTTTGATGGGTGGGTATGAAATGATTGGTTTAAACATTGCTTCGCAATGCATCTATCTCGACTATTGTGGTTGTAAGAAGCATTGGGATGCAAAGGGCGTTGCAACATCAATAAATATCCCGCAGCTGCATCGTATCCTTGATTTATCAAATTCAAAGGAAGGGATTGTGGGTAAAGAAAATTAAGACCATGTAGCGTAGTACTAGAATGAATATTTATTTTTAGGCACTACTGACCGACTAAAATATTGGAACATCCTGAAAGCCTATAAAGACAAGGATAGTATAAAATCAGCTAGCACCTGGGGTTGCATTTTAAAACAACTCATGGCCACAAAGGCGCAAAGATTCAAAGTTGAATAAGTAGCATATTATCTGATTTCTATATTTTTGTATCTTCGTTCCTTAGTGGCAAATTTAGATTTGTCGGTTAGTAATGATTGTTAGAGAAAAAAAACGATGAATAATCTAATTGCAATTGTTGATGTAAACGATAAGGTTATTGGGTTTGATGATAAACTTGAGGTACATCGTAAAGGGTTGCTGCATAGAGCATTCTCAATCTTTGTCTTTAATTGCAAAGGGGAGATGCTTCTGCAGCGAAGAGCATTGGATAAATACCACTCTGCTGGTCTTTGGACCAATACCTGTTGTAGCCACCTTCCGAAAGGCATAGAAATGGAACCATACGTACATCAGCGGTTAGCCGAGGAGATGGGCTTTGATTGCGACCTTCGGTTTGTCAAAACCTTTCACTATAAAATAGATTTTCAGGATGGTATGATTGAGAATGAGATCGATCATATTTTCCTTGGAACTTGCGATGCAATACCAAAACCTAATCCCCATGAGGTATGCCAGTGGAGGTGGGTTGCTTTGGAGGATGTTTGTAGCGATGTTAAGGTTAACCCCGATGTCTATACCTACTGGTTTCGATTTATTATTGAGAATCACCTTGATGCAATCAAAAAACTAAGTTAAGGCTGTTAATATCATCGATTTAGATTGCTGTTTATGTTGCGTAAGCGTAGGGCGATTCTTAGTTTTATTATAAAGAATTGTTCATATCTCCTGTTTAAATCTAGTGCATATCAAAGCCCGAAAAACCTTGTACCGGGTTGCCCCCCCACCGTATATTTGTATCATCAGACGAGCGATAAAGGGTAACCCGAAAAATTTTATTCCCCGAATTTATATAGCCACTTAAACCTGTCAGAGTTCGTAGAACCTGACAGCGTTTCGTTATAAAGGAATAAATAATATTGGTTTCAACCATTTTAACTAGAAATAAAAAAATCCACGGATTTCACGTTCCGTGGATCTCTTTTCGGTCACTTTTTTTGAATCGGAAAATCGGTTTAACTAGCTATTGGTCAGCTTAAAATGCACACCTATAGTGTGACCGATATGTCAAACCCACCTGCATTTCATTCCGGTGGGCAGGGATACAATCTGAACCATAGCGAAGCGGAGCTCGGCGCAGCCAAAGCAATTCACAACACGGTAAGTTTATTTATTAATAATATGGATTAAACGGTGAAAAAAAAACCTATAAACCCTTTCAACATAAAGAAGGGTACAATTCTCAGTAAAGAAGATAAATGGTCAATTGCACTAATAAAACGAGCGTTGAAAGGTGATGTTATAGCATTAAATGAAATTCAGGACACCTTGTATGGCGAAATAAAGTAATTTCTGCAAGATTCTAATAGAATACCTCAAAGATTTACCCTGAAGATTTTGCAAACAGTAATAGAAGTATTACCTTTGTGTGATAGTATTGTAATATGAAATCGAGTGAATTAATTAAAATCCTCAAACAAGAAGGGTGGTATGAAGTCAAACAAAAAGGAAGTCATATAAGGTTCAGACATAGCGATTTCTCTTACTATATCATTGTTCCCAATCATGGGGCAAAGGAAGTTCCTAAAGGAACTGAATTAACAATTTTAAAACAGGCAAGGTTAAGATAAATAAATTATATGAATAAGATTAATGTAATATTAGAAAGTGGAAAAGATGGGTACGGAGTAATGTTTGAAAATATACCCAATGTTTTTTCTTTTGGTGAAACTGTCGATAAAGCTAAGGCAAATGCTTATGAAGCTTTAAGGTTTCATATAGAATCGTTAAAAGAAGATAATTTGCCAATACCCAAAATACTAAAAGGAAATTTTGAGTTGGTATTTCATTTTGATACTGTGGCTTTGCTAAACCAGTATCAGGGAATATTTACTAAGTCGGCACTATCAAAAATAACTGGGATTAATGCAAGCCAATTGAGCCAATATGCCAACGGTTTTAAGAAACCCAGAAAACAGCAAGTCCAAAGGATAGAAAAGGGACTTCACTCTCTGGCAAATGATTTGGGTTCGGTTCACTTAGTGTAAATATTGGCTATAAAAAAGTAAGAAAAAAGGTTTTCTGTTTCAAAAACGTTACTCAATGCCTTATAAGTAATTGATATTCAGTATTTGTATATTTCAAAGATACAATCTGAACCGATCCGGCAACTGCCGGAGAGCTCGGCGAAGCCAAAGCAATTCACAACTCCTTTTAGCATTGAGATTAATCTCTTCTAAGTGTGACCGATATGTCAAATTCCCCTGCATTTCATTCCGGTGGGCAGGGATACAACCTGAACCGTAGCGAAGATCTTTTCGTAGCCAAGCAATTAGTAGTTCTTAGCTGTTTTGAGTACAAATATCGATGTCGTTCATCCTCAGCGAGGGGGCTAAACGACGTTGATGTTCGATTGGTTAAATTCTTCTGCACAAATTTTGTTGGACAGGTGTGCCCATAGTTAACTTACAAAATGTAACTTACATTTTGTAAGTTGTGTATTATTTTGTACATTTGGGTGATTTAAGGTATGAAACTATGGGTAAAATTATCTTGAGCAACCCCTTTCCTGTAAATACATATTATGGTGCGGAGTACTTTTGCGACAGGGATGATGAAACTGCACGGCTCATCAGCGCTATACGGAGCGGGAATTCAACCACCTTGTTGTCCATTAGGAGAATGGGGAAGACAGGTCTGATTCAGCATACCCTATTGCAGCTGCCTTTGGGCTATAAGGGTGTTTACGTTGACATTCTGGAGACCGAGAATCTTAATCATTTTTTGAATGTGTTGGCTACGGCGATAATTAATTCGGTCCCGGAGAAAAGCAAATTAGGAACAAAGGTATGGAATTTTATCAAGTCGCTACGCCCCACCATTAGCTTCGATAGCCTTACCGGAAACCCACAGGCCTTCTTTGATATTAAAGGCAAGGAGGTTGAGCTGAGTATTAGCGCTGTTCTGCAATTTCTAGAGAGTCAAAGTTTTAAAACGGTCATAGCCATCGATGAGTTTCAGCAAATCCTGAAGTACCCCGAACAATTTACGGATGCGTGGCTACGTTCTCGTATTCAGCAGCTTAAGAATGTGGTATTCATTTTTTCGGGAAGTCAGCAACATTTAATGACAGAACTTTTCACTTCCCCGCAACGGCCATTTTATAGGAGTACTCAAATAATGAAACTTGGCAAGCTGAATGGTGAGGTTTATGGAACTTTTATCAGATCGCTTTTTCGAAGGTATGGGAAGGAGATTGACCAGGGGCTGGTTGATGAAATTTTAGATTGGGCTAAAACGCACACATTCTACGTTCAGCAGGTATGCAACCAGGTGTTTGCTGCTTCGGATAAAAAGGTTACTCATGAGCTAGTTAAGGCGCAACTTCACCTACTGCTCAAGGAGCAGGAAACCATGTTCTTTACCTTTCGGAATATGCTTACCGCTCCGCAATGGCAGCTTCTAAAGGCTGTTGCACACGAGGGAATAGTTTACCAACCCACGGCTAAGCATTTTTTAGCGAGGCATCACCTGAACGCCTCCGCTACTGTACTTCGATCGCTAAAAACCCTTCAGGAACATGAACTGGTTTATACGGATTTTGATGATGAGGGGAGGCTCTACTACAGCGTGTACGATGTGTTTTTTCAGCGATGGGCTGAGGGTCGATGAGTCTTTCCAAAGCGATGCGCAGTTTGACGAAGCCAATTAAACGTTTTTTGCGAGCTTATCGTAGCCATAACAACTCAAAAGCGTAATATTTGTTTCTTTGCAAAAGAAGCGACTATCAGCAAGTTTTCACTGCCCGAAGGGGTGCGCGTGAAGGGGCGGTTGGTAGTCGCCTTTTCTATTTTACGAAGGAGTTAAAGCGTGCGTCAACTCTGCCTATATGTTAACTTGTCTATACATTTGTGTATAAGGAAACAAACTATACCACAACGAAACTTTGTGTAGTTTAAGAGAACGTTTAAGTTTTTATAAAAATATGGCTGTAGTTTAGAGTTGTGAGTAAATTTTAGTGCTTGCTTCGTGTCAGAATTATTTTGAACCAGAGCCTGCCTACCCGCAGGCAGACGGCAGGTAGGCGTAGCGAAGTTCGATGAAGTCAATAATTCGGGTTAGTGCTAAAAAAGATAGCGTTTTGTTAATCAAACGATGACGTAAAAACATTCAGGGTTATAACCTTCGGGTTAACCCGTAGGTTATAAAAAACGGTTATTCGACAAAACTAGTGGGTAGTTGAAATTCTACAAGTGTAGGATTTTATCGGTGACCTCTTGAAAACCTTACACACTTTTTATTCACTGGCTTTCTTAATCCCAGAGGGATTATATGTCTATAGAAAATATCTATCCCTAGGAACATTCGACCCCAGATGGGGTCGTACCATAAATGGGCATTTTTCCTATAAACATCCGACCCCTTTGGGGTCAATATTGGAGCAAAACCAAATTATCTCTCTTCTATTCCACACTTTTTGCCGAATAACCCCATTTTTACTATCGTTTAGAAGATTTATTTTGCATATATCCAGTATTTATAGCCTTTCTACGAGTAACTTGTCGGATACTAAAATTATATCCCACACCTTTTGTCGAATAACCTAAAAAACGTAATAATACATACATAACATAACACTAGCGGCTTAGGTTAGTTACTTGTTTTTCTAAATGGTTGAATCTCCCCATAGGTTAGCGTTCGCCATATCCATTCGAATGGCCCGTAGTTAAATCTTTTCAGCCAAAAATGGCTGAAAGGTATTTGTAGCCCGAATATGATCAGCGTAAGGACTATACCTTGCCAAGCTTCTGGCTTGCCGAAAAGGCCAAATCCATAGGACAGGAAAAGCGTTGTGCAGGTTATTGAGTGTAACAGGTAGTTGGTAAGCGCCATTCTACCCACTGGTGCTAGATAGCTTGCGAAGCGTTTTAATTTACCCTTATGGATTAGCAGTATAATGGTTGATACGTAGAGAGCGCAAAGGGCAATCCCGCTTACTATATGCATTGAGGTGTTAAAGAAGCTCCACATATTGGGAACATTCATTTTGCCATGCTGCCATGCCGTAAAGTAGAGTGCACCAGCAGGTACTCCTATTGACAAACCCCACCAAAAGGCTCGTTTAAAGAAAGGGATATGCAATTCATAATCCTTGAGGATATTATTTCGTGCAGCCCAAGCCCCAACCAAAAACATGGCAAGAACGGCGGGGTAGAAGAAGAGAATTGCTGGAAGTAGCAGGTTGTATTCTTTTAAACGAATTGCAACAATATCAAGGAAAGAACCGTTAGCATAGGTGTTCATGGCTCGTTCGTATAAAACCTTAATGCTATTGGTGCTCTCTTGGATACCAGCATATACTGCATCTTTCGATTCAGGGTTAAACGATGCTAGAGTCACCATTCCCCATGAAATGAGTTGAAGGAGTATTGGGATTGATAATAGCCATATGGCCCATTTAATGAGCGATCTGTTGTTTTTTTTTCTGAACAGTATTAATAGAAAGCCGAATAGAGCGTACATTAATAGTATATCCCCAGCCCAAAGCAGAACGATATGGGCTATGCCGAATAGAAGAAGGAAAAGTAGCCTTCGTCGGTAGGTAGGGATGATGCTATCAGTATTGTTGGGCATTTTATGGATGAATATCCAAAAACCGTATCCAAAAAGGAAAGAGAAAAGGATGTAGAATTTCCCCTCAAAAAAGAACTTAACAATGAATTCACTCATCAGATTGATTGTGCTTAGGTTGTTCTCTCCTCCAAGCATCATCGATGAAATGGGCTTGTAGAAGATTTGCATGTTAACCATCAGTATCCCAAGTATGGCAAAGCCTCTTAGGGTATCCAGAATTTGAATCCGTTGGTTTGGTTGTATTGGATTGGTGTTGGCTTTCATATTAAAATGTATGAATTTAAGTTGTTATGTTAAAATTCAATAACCTTAATCTCCGTCCGTCGGTTGGCGGCATGTTCCTCTTCGCTGCAGTTCACCCCTTTGGCGCAGCGGTTTTTGATCATGGTGTCGCCGTAACCCTTGGCAACAATTCTTAGCCCAACAATACCCTTCGATACGATGTATTTCTTTGCCGATTCGGCTCGCTGCTGCGAAAGTTGAAGGTTTTGAGCGGAGCTGCCACGGGCATCAGTGTGCGAGCTGAGCTCAATCTGGATGGTTGGATTGTCGCTGAGCAGTTTCACCACCTTATCGAGCTCTTGGGCCGCTTCAGGCTTAATGGTTGCTTTACCCAAATCGTAGTAGATGTTGGGTATCTCAATGGCCTTATTCATGACAATGGCCTCCATCTTGAGATCGTATGAGGTGTTCAGGTTTAACATGCCCGGTGCAATTCCTTGTGTCGAAACCATTTGCGTTTTGGCGAAGAAGTTTTCCTTTTCAAGTTTTAGGATATACAGCTGCTGGGGCTCTACCTTAAAGTCGAAGCTGCCGAACTCATCGGTTTTTTTCTGCACCTTCTCGTTGGTGGCTTTATTCAGTAGTGAAACGGTAACATCGGTTATCGGGGCGTTATCGTCCTTATTGGTAACTAATCCTGCTGCAACCATCGAATTGGTAGAGGGTTCAAGCCCAAGGTTGAAACTGCTATTTAGGCTGACCATTTGTTTTCCAATCATAACCGGAATGCTCATTGGCTTATAACCATCCTTTTCAATCAAAACGATGTATCCCCCTTCGGTAAGGTTCTCCTGAACGAAAGCCCCAATGCTGTTTGTCGCCAGCTTAATGATTTGGGGCGAATTGGGCGAGCTAATGGAGATAATCGCATTGGTTAGCGGGAGTAGCGTTTTTGCATCGGTTACCGTTCCTGTAATTCCTGGTTTTATCTGGGGTGATAATTTCGTGTCGAAGAGAACGCTGAGGTTTACCTCCCCACGTTCTCTGTTTTTTGTCGAAAGCGTGAACCATTTGCTTACAAATCCCTCCTTGGCAAGCCGAATACGGTAATCGGTTTCGGTGGCCATTTTATTGCTGAATCGTCCGAGTTGGTCGGTAATGCTGATTGCTGCCTTGGTCGTATCGGGCGGATAGGCGATAACCTGAGCGTTAGCAATGGGCGTTCCGTCCGCCGCTGAAAGGATTGTACCCGTTAGGGAATATCCTATATCATGTTTCATCGTTATTCTTAGCGGAATCTGTGTGGGTTTTAGCCCAAGCCCAAAGGATGAAGCCTTTGTAGTGGTTGGGAAGAAATCAGGGCAATCCACCTGAAGCGTTACCTCACGGCTATCGTCGAGTTTGAATGAAAATTTTCCGGACGCATCGGTCGAAAGGGTATTGATTTGATTTTTTTCATCGTACACTCTTATGAATGAACTATTTACAGGAATGCCTTTTTCGTCAATTACCTGACCTTCAACGGTGTGAGTAATCGTTTTTTTATCGATTTCGATCTTATAGATGTCGTCATCGCCAACCCCATTGGGCTTGTTCGATGAGAAGAAGGCAAAATTTCCCGAATGGTCTAAGGTTAACCCGAAATCGTCATAGGCGCTATTGATGGGGTAGCCCAAATTGGTAACGTAGTCGAATCCATGCGATGTTGGGTGTGCAGTGTATAGGTCGAGGTTGCCAAAGCCGGTCAGATTGTCGGATGAGAAGAATAGCGTTCCATCCTTGGCGATGAATGGGGACATCTCGTTGCCCGAGGTGTTTATCCTTGCGCCGAGGTTAACCGCCTCACCAAAGGTGCCGTTGGGTCGGATTTCACGGAAATAGAGATCGGTACCACCAACCCCTCCGGGCATATCCGATGTGAAGTAAAGCCTTTTTCCATCGGGGCTTACGGCAGGATCGCCCGTAGAGTATGTGTCGGAACAAATGCTAAGCGGTCCCTGATCAATCCATACGCCTTGGCTAAATATGGCACGGTGAACCTTTAGGTTGTTGTCCGCAAGTTGCTTCTCATCGCCAATCCGTGCTTTTAAATACTTCTTTTGAACGTAATAAGCCGTATCGTAAGAGGGAGAGAAGGCAATAGGTCCGGTGTAGAGCTGGTTTAACAGCTCTTTCGAGAAGATGAACGGAACACCTAACTCCCCGTTACTACTCAACTTTGCGTTGAATATGTTTAGGTGCTGCTGTGGGTTTATCTGCTTGAAACGAGCTAGCTCCCTATCGAAACGTGAAGTTGCGAATACAAGCGCATCGCGGTAAATGGAAGGGGAGAAATCTGCCTCGGGGCTATTGATGCTCACCGGAATGATACGAAAGGTTAATAGCCCGCTTCGTAGCTTTGCCGTAAAGGAAATGGCATCCGATTTAGCTGAGGTTAGCTCGGGTAGCTTTTGCGAGGCGTAAAGTTTATTGAGCGATACAGCCGAAAGTTCGTCCTTTCCATTCGCTTTTTGAGCATAGCCTAGTAGCTGATAGTCGAACTGGTTATGGTTTGCTTGCTTAGCGGCATTCTCGTACCAAATCTCAGCCTGAGCCATATCGCCAAGTATTCGGTAGCAATTCCCTACCTGACGGGCGATGTGCGCTGTTACAGCCTCTTCGGTCGAAGCCTTGATGTATATATCCAAAGCCTTTTTGAAGTTATTATCATCATAGGCTCTATCTGCCTTTTGAACGTTCTTTGATACCTCCTGTGCTTTAACTTCTAGGGTGATAATTGCTAGAAATACAAGCAAAATGAACTGTTTTGCCATTTTGGTAGAATGTTGAATTAGAAGGGAAAGATAGGAAAAAGCGGGAAGAAACACATCAGCTAAATAGAAAATATCCTAATACAAGGTTGTCTCAATGAATAGGTTTTTTTATGATGTCTGGGTTGTTGGGCTGTTAGATAAAGTTATTTAACGTGAGTTCGATATAAAAATGCATGTTATGTCGCTATTTATTAGTACTTTAATACTAACATTATGTTTTTGGAAGACTGGAATAATGGAACTGGAGCGATCCGGCAACTGCCGGACGACGAAGTCAATATTGGAGTTACTTCTAACTTTTTTCAACCAATATTCCATCATTCCCTGCCTACCGGCAGGCAGGCATTTTTACCAATAAAGTAAAATGCTGATAATATTGCATTTAAATAGTTTCTTATGTCGAACTGACATTATTTATTACCTATCCACGACATGTATATTTTGAGTGAAACACCGTGATTAATAAAGAAGAAACTCGATTCGAACCCTAAATCCGTATTCGTATCAGCGGCTCCCCCGAAATTAATAATCGAAGCCCCCTCAAGGTCGTAGCCGGCTGCAAGAATTAAGAAAACGGGTCGAACCTTAACCAAGTATCTAAACCCTACCGATAGCGAATAGTGTACAATGGTTGAAAAAAACTTACTGGTTACAGCGGTATAGCCAGGGTTTAATGTTTCAGCCAATGATACGCCGTAGTTTGATAGTTTTCCAGGACCAAACCCAATTTTATCCTGAGTGGAGGCATACATCCCAAAACGCTTAGCTGGTTTCCCGGGAATGGAGCCAAACTCTCCTTTAGTCATGCAGAGCTGCCTTAAAAGGTCGAATCCAAAGCAGGCCGAATAAAACTTAGCGGTAAAAAGTGTATCGTATGCTGGTTTGCCAAATTTCTGATTCTCTCTGCCCCCAGGTGTTGTTAAGGTACTTATCTTTATTGGAAAACCCATTGAAGTGTAGCCTACCCCCCAATAGGTGCCAAGCATACTATTCACTGATGGACCACCAGCCATATGTTTATAAGCCTTGGAGGTTTTAAGTAGCTCAATGTTAAAGTATTTATTGCTAAAGTTGAATTCATTCATATAACCTGAAGGTAACGGTTCTCCTGTCCAGTAAGCAGTTCCGGAAACCTTCGAACTTTGCATCCTTAGCCAAAACGATTTAATGCCAATGTAGCCGCCATATTGATACGCTTTGCCTATAAAATTATTTTCAATATTTGCTGAAAACCCTAGCCTTATGCCAATCTTGTTGAAACTAAAATTACCTTCAACCGATGATTGAGAGTTAACGTTAAACTTGTAATTAAGAACTTTCCCATCGTCATTGTTGAGGTTAAATACTTTCCATTTCATAGCGGGTATATACGAAACCCCAAAGAATGTAGGGATTGTATCTTTTTTTGATTGAGCGATCAGTGCGCTTGGTAGTAAAAATAGAAGAATAAGGATAGCCGCGTTTAATAGTTTCATAAGGCTTTTTATTATGGTAGGAGTGATCAAATGTAGGTTAATTTAAAACGAATGGTTAATCATTTTGACCATTCATGCTTTATTATCCTTTTACTGAAAAAAAAGTGGGATGAAGGTTTTCTAACCTCTTGTTACCTAGCATTAATTATACTATGACGTAATAGTATTCAGAACAATAACCAACGGGTTAACCCGTTGGTTAAAATAAAAACGTAATAACACACCCTTAATACTACACTAGCGTAATTTTAAGTAAGAGTTAATAAGATTTTCTTTATCTTATGGATTGCCCTGTAAGCAATTAATAAGCATAGATATTCTTAATTGAATCCACAACGGATTTTTTTTTGCGGATTAAGGGTTATATTTAGGATTAGTCAATATTTCATAAAAAAATGTACAATTCCAACTTATTAGAGTTAACTTTACTGTTTATTTAAACAAGAATGATGAAACCATTACAGATTGGAAATTTAGCAATTGCTGTTCCCGTTGTTCAGGGAGGCATGGGGGTTGGTATCTCGCTTTCGGGCTTGGCCTCTGCGGTTGCTAATGAAGGTGGAGTTGGGGTAATTTCAAGTGCTGGGTTAGGGTTACTCTATCGAGAGTTCACTACTGACTACCTTGAGGCTAGCATACATGGTTTGAAGGAGGAACTTCGTAAGGCTAGAGAGAAAACAAAAGGTGTTATTGGGGTTAACGTTATGGTTGCCATGTCGAATTTTGCCGATATGGTGAGGACTTCAATCGCCGAGAAGGCCGATATTATCTTTTCAGGGGCAGGTCTGCCGCTCGATTTACCGGGTTTCCTGAAAAGCGACAGCACCACTAAACTCGTTCCCATTGTTTCATCGGGTAGAGCAGCAAAGCTGATCTGCGAGAAATGGAAGAAGATATACAACTACCTCCCCGATGCCATTGTTGTTGAGGGCCCTAAGGCTGGAGGGCATCTAGGATTTAAAACAGAGCAGATAGAAGATGCTAACTACTCTTTGGAAAAACTTATACCTGAGGTTGTTGCAGAAGTTCGGAAGTTTGAGGTTGAGTATAATCAAACTATTCCGGTTATTGCAGCTGGAGGGATTTATACCGGTCAGGATATCAAAAATATCATGAATTTAGGCGCTTCGGGGGTGCAGATGGCAACTCGCTTTGTAACCACGAACGAGTGCGATGCTTCTGATGCTTTTAAGCAATCGTATATTGATGCAAAAGAGGAGGACATTCAGATAATCAAGAGCCCCGTGGGGATGCCTGGTAGGGCTATCGGTAATAGTTTCTTGGATAAAGTGAAGCTGGGCTATAAGCAGCCCATCAAGTGCCCTTTTAAGTGCATAAAGACCTGTGAAATATCATCGAGCCCATACTGTATTATCACTGCGCTGATTAGCGCCTTCAAGGGAAATTTTGAACATGGTTATGCTTTTGCAGGAACAAATGCCTTTCTGGCAACAAAAATAATATCGGTTAAGGAAACATTTCAGTCGCTCAAAAAGGAGTACTGTTTAAGCAAATAATAGAGAGTATCTATAAGGTTCTTTTTGCAAGAAGGCTTAGGTTATATTTTAATTATGCTTAGGATAAGCAGCGATTTTGTAGGCTGTTAATTCTAAGCATTATTTTTGTCAAAACTTTGATATTCTTCGGGTTTTAATTGGTTTTTAATAAATATTCAGGTAAATTTATACTGTTATAATTCTCTTTTTTGCCCAAGGGTTTGTTGAAGTCAATAAGATTAGCGTAATCTCCGCTCGACTAAAAAAATACTACCATGGCAAAAGTTGATTTAGTTCAATATCTGGTTAATCGGCATAAAGAATGCCATAGCCCTTGCCCCGAACCTGGTCCAATTGTTACCATATCACGCGAAATGGGCTGCTCCGGAACGCAGGTAGTTCAGATGCTTGTAAACGAGCTGAATTATCGATTCGAGTTTAAAGGTGGAGAGCCTTGGCGATGGATTGGTAAGGAGGAGATTCAGAATGCTGCAGCCCATGCGCTGAGCTTACCTCCTGATGAGATCAGCTATGTAATGGAGGCCAAGAAGAAAACCATGATGGATGATATTCTGCACTCCTTTTCGAGTAAGTACTACAAAAGCGATCGGATTATCCGCAAAACGGTAAAAGACGTTATCCGTTCCATTGCATGCAATGGTCGGGTTGTAATCCTTGGTAGGGGCGGAGTTGCGATAACCCGAGATATCCCTCGTTCGCTTCACATCAACCTTGAAGCACCGCTTGAGTGGCGAACGCTTAGAATTTCAGAGCGAATGCATATTGAGGATATTAAAGAGGCTGAGAATTTTGTGCTGAGCATTGATAAACAGCGAGAGGAGTTTCGTAACTATTTTGGAGGGAAGAATACAGATTACACCCGTTTTGATATAACCTTTAATAGTATGACCCTTACAATTCGCGAAATTGTTGATGTAATCATAAAAGCTATGGAAGTTCGAAAATTTATTTACTAGTACATCTTATGTGTTTTATCGTTTCGAGCCTATTCACCCTTGAATAGGTTTTTTTATTTGGTTTTTGGAATTGTTTACAGCATAAAAAAGCCGTTTTATCAAATACTAGCAACTTATTTTGTGATGAACAGTATTATGAATTAAACAGGTTGTTTTACTGCATCGTTTCTTAATTGAAAACATTTTATACTTTTGATACTCTTTTAGCGATTATAAATCAGTATTTTAAACACGATGACGCTTTGGTTTAAAAATAGAGTCTTTCTTTTAAGGGTGGTCTTCCTGATCGCCGTGTTGGCGTTTTTGTTTATTAAGAGTAGCCATGCGCAGCAATCGAATGCTTTACCCCTTGAAGTGAAGAAAACTATTGATGATTTCATTCAGAAAGGGAATGAATCGGATGCCGCCAATGATTATAATCAGGCCTCATTCTACTTTCACCAGGCAGGGAATACGCTCTGGACACATGGCTTTTTATCTGAATCAATCGAACAGTTTAAGAAGTCGCTTACCATGAGCGAAAAACTATCAAATTCGAATGGCATAGCCGTATTATGTACAAAAATAGGGCTGCTTTACATTGAATTGAAGGATTACAATAGCTCTCTTGTCTATTTCACTAGAAGTTTGGAAATCTATCGAAAGATGGGTCGTAATCAGGATTTGGTTTCAGCACTTCTTAACGTTGCCAATTCGTATCATGAACTTGAACGTTTCAATGAATCAATCCCCTTACTAACCGAAGTAGAAACGTTAGCGAAGGGTATGGCAGATGCCAAAATCCTTAGAAATTGTTACTCGTTAATGACCCGTGTTTACGACAAATTAGGTGATCGTGAAAAATCTACCCAATACTTTAACCTATTTGCTACCATTTCAAGAAATATTCAACAGCAAGAATTAGCTAAGAAGGAGAGTGAGGCGCAGCAGATGGTAGAAAAGGCGAATTTTAAAGTACTTGAGGTTGAAACGGTTAAAGAGGCTACCGTGCAAGAGCTGAGGGAGAAGAAGTTGGAACTTGAAGAGAATCAGGAAAACTTAATCAAGGTTGAGCAACTATCGAAAGAGCGACTTTTACAGATTGACCTGCTAAGCAAAGAGAAACGATTGCAGGAGGCTGAGATAAGGCAGCAAAGGTTGATGAGGAATTTTTATATCGGGATTATACTTATCGTATTGATTATTTCAATCTTAATATTTTTTGGTTACCAAAAGATAAAGAGAGCGAATATTTTATTAAACATTCAGAATATTGAGATAAGCCAGCAGAAGGACGAGATAGAGCAGCAGGCAGAGGCTCTTCGAGACCTCAATGCGCTTAAGGATAAACTGTTCTCAATAATTTCTCACGATCTTCGTAGTCCTTTGGCATCGCTTTTCAGCATGCTGAATATGGCGAAAGATGGCCAATTCTCGGATGAGGAGGAAAAGCATATTTTGAGTGAACTCTCAAAAAACGTTGAATACAACACCGAACTACTCGAAAATCTTTTGAAATGGGCTTCTAGCCAGATGAAGGGCAGTACAATTAATCCCATAACCTTTGATATTTACGATATTACTACAAAAAAGATTAAGCTATACGAGAAAGCTGCTCGTCAGAAAGGTATTGACCTTGTGAATAGCGTAGCTGCGAACACTACTGTTTTTGCCGATAGGGATATGATTGAGCTTATCCTTCGAAACCTTATTACGAATGCAATAAAGTTCAGCAGTAATGGGGATAGCATTACGGTTTCAGCAATCACCTCTAATGGTTTTGTAAGGGTATGCGTTGCCGATAATGGAAAGGGAATACCGCAGGAGTCAATTGGAAGACTCTTTGGTAAACAGGTTTTTTCGACACGTGGAACGCAAAACGAGAAAGGAACAGGCTTAGGTCTAATTCTTTGCAGAGATTTTGTTCAGATCAATGGTGGTAGAGTATGGGTTGAAAGCCAGGAGAATGTTGGCAGTAAGTTTTTCTTTACCATTCCAGTGAAAAAAGTTTAGCGGTGGTTAAGTTTATGAGCTAGATTTAGAGTCTAGAATCCAACCTCTACAATCCTTGATGATGCTCAATCACAATTTTAATACCGATAGCGATTAGTATTAGACCTCCGATAATCTCTATTTTTTGGCCAAAATGATTCCCCGTTTTTTTACCGAATAAAATACCAAGCATAGAGGCAATAAAGGTAACCGAACCGATTATTAGAACGGCTAAAATCATATCTACCTCAATAATCGCAAAGCTGATACCCACAGCTAACGCATCTATGCTTGTGGCTAATGCCATGCTAATAATTACCTTAATATCAAGGGGGTTGATATCCCTGTCCTCGTTTTTTTTTAGGCTCTCAATGAGCATCTTTACCCCTAGTATGGACAGTATGCCAAGGGCAACCCAATGATCGAATGGTTCAATCCAATCCTTGATGGTTATCCCTCCAATCCAACCGATTACAGGCATGATTGCCTGAAAAATAGCAAGGAAGAGGGCTATCCGGACAGCTTGCCAGAAAACCATCTCTTTTCGCAGAAGACCGCTTGAAACGGATACTGCAAAGGTGTCGAAGCACAAGCCAATTGCGAGAAGAAAAAGTGTAATTAAGCCCATCGGATAGAATTTGCTCGTAAAAATAGAAAAAAAATGGGGTTTAGGTTAATGATAGAATGGAATGGTGAGATAATTGCTAGTGTTATGTTAATCATACTATGACGTAATAGTATTCAGCGCTACAACCGACGGGTTAACCCATCGATTAAAACAAAAACGTAATAAAACATACATAGCATTACATTAGTTATTCCAATGTCGTTTAAGGAATTTAACGCTAGCATGTCCGGCGGACTATGCTAGGTTAATAAACCTTAACCCCACCATGCGGGGCATAGCCGTCAACCTAAAGATATTTAATTGGCATAATACCAGCAATATACATAATCTAAAAATATGGTATAGTATAGGGGGGTATGTGATACCTGCCTGATGAACCTAAGAGACAAGGTAAAAA
>Ga0209287_10000012_pt1 | contig 131126 bp, 116 predicted proteins | sample PPLLak3cmMay2015_2_FD_187255 | JGI IMG/M metagenome (GOLD analysis project Ga0209287, IMG submission 187255) | Freshwater sediment microbial communities from Prairie Pothole Lake near Jamestown, North Dakota, USA - PPLs Lake P8 Core (1) Depth... | ecosystem: Environmental > Aquatic >... | reverse complement strand
ATGCACTGCTACTTATATATTGAGCGGTACTATCGAAGTTATTACTCATAGAAGGAGTTTTACTTAATGTCTTATAAGCATAGTAAGGAGCTAATGTTCCTGTATACCCGTAAAGGTCTTCGTTGAAGTAATAGGTTGTATATGCTCCACCTGCTCCTTGGACACCTATAGCGCCTGTTGCACCTTTCAAGCCTGTTGCACCGTGTATCCCTGTAGGCCCAACTAATCCTGTAGCCCCAGGCCCTGTAAATCCTTGTGCTCCTGTATGCCCTTGGATACCTGTATTACCTTGTGCCCCTTGTGCTCCTGTAAAACCCCTAAAACCAGTATGTCCTTGTGTTCCTGTATGTCCTTGGGCACCTGTACTACCTACCGCACCTTGTAATCCCGTTGCACCTTGTAATCCTGTTATACCCTTGTCTCCAGGTTCTCCTATTAGACTAAGATAAACTTCGTCAGAACCCTCAGTATAATTAGCGTTTGTCGTTTGGTATCCTAATATTTTAGTTATATGTGTTACCGTAAAGCTATAATAAGGGGGTACCGAATCTGACTTTCCTGTCACTCTATAAATGTTAAATATGTCTACATTGTCTACATCTATAAGCTTAAGGTACCCAAAAGGAGTTACAGAGTTATAAAACTGTACGCTATTTGTACCCGCAGTATTTATATAAATAGTAGTTACTTGTGAAGGATCGATATTATTTAACTGTATTTCAGCAGTAGCAGGGGTATTTCCAGCAGTACTATTAAATGTTCTAAGTAAGAGAGGAGTGTATCCTATACCAGTTATACCACGTAATCCTGTAGACCCTTGTAGTCCTGTATTTCCTAATACACCTGTTTCTCCTAATACTCCAGTTAACCCTAATCCTCCTGTGGGTCCCTGTGCCCCAGTAATACATCCTCCTGTAGTTCCTTGTGCTCCAGTATCACCCTGTATACCTATTAGTCCTTGAATACCTGTTACTCCAACAAACCCAGTAGTACCTTGAGAACCTTGTATGCCTTGAACTCCTGTATCACCTTGAGCACCAGTTAATCCTTGCCATCCGGTAGCCCCTACTAACCCTGTAACTCCGCTATCACCAGTATAACCTTGAGCCCCTGTATGTCCTTGTGCTCCAGTTAGTCCTTGTATCCCTATTGCTCCTTGTAGTCCTGTAGCACCTATTAATCCTGTTACACCTAATCCTGTTTGTCCTTGTGCCCCTGTCTCACCTATCAAACCAGTAGCCCCACCATAACCTGTAGGTCCCACTGGTCCAGTAAATCCAAAAGTACCTGTTAATCCTTGTTGCCCTGTCGAGCCTGGATATCCTTCTCTAAATATAATAACACCAGCAGCTCCAGTATAACTAAACACATCCTCTTGGTAAGGATTCAAAATAAGATGCAAAGCTGTATACTTATAAATGTCATTCGATAAAGAAGTCTGTATTTGATCCCTAGTAAGAATATAATATCTATTTCTCTTTATAGGATTTACAGAAGAAGCTATAGAAACATAATCTCCAGGCATAACGTTAGTATAGAATCCACTAATTTTGCTAGTATTAGAACCGGAAGCGTCTACGTTTGAGTCATAGTAAATCTCAGTAGCTATTGATGGATTAGTATTATTTATAGCTAACTGACCGTTAGCTACAGCATTATAGTCAGTGCTAGTCTGGAAATTATACGTCAAAGAGAAACTGAAATCAGCACCTGCAAGACCTGTATTTCCAAGGGCTCCAGTAAAACCTTGTGGTCCTGTTATTCCATATCCTGTCAAGCCTTGAAAGCCTGTAGGCCCGCCTAAACCTGTTAATCCCAATCCTTGTGGGCCTGTTACACCTTGGATACCTGTAGGACCCTCTATACCTGTTGGGCCTAAGAGTCCTGTTGCCCCAACCCCAGTCTGTCCTTGTATCCCTTGAGTACCTGTAGTGCCCTGTATTCCTTGAACTCCAGTTAAACCCATTAATCCTGTTGCGCCTGGAAGACCTGTCCACCCTTCTGCCCCTGTATATCCAATACTTCCGGTTTGGCCTAAGTCCCCTGGTTCACCTACTATAATCATATATACTTCACCAGAGCCAGAAGCATAATTAGCATTAGTCGTCTGGTATCCCGCTATTTTTGTAATATGTGTAACAGAGAAATAATAGGTGTTAGGAGGAGTATCAGACTTTAGTGTTACTAAGTATATATTAAAAAACTCAGAGTTATCTACATCCTGTATCTTTAAATAGCTATTTGTGCCTACAGAAGAGTAGAATTCAAGTGTGTCACTATCCGCTTTGCTTATCGTTATTTGTGATGCCTGAGAAGGGTTAGTAATATCCAACTGAACCTGACCCGCAGATGGCGTAGTACCAGCAGTAGCATTATAGGTTTTTTTTGTAGAGGCACGGAAAGATGTCCCTTGAGTACCCTGGATACCAGTAGCTCCATTTAGACCTGTTATCCCTAATGGACCAGTCTGACCTTGAATACCTGTATTCCCCTTAACCCCGGTAAGTCCCTGGGGCCCTGTGGCTGCTTGTATACCAGTTAACCCTCTTAATCCTGTAGTACCACCTAAACCAGTAACACCTCTTGCCCCTGTGTTACCTAACGTTCCTGTTAACCCTTGTAAACCTGTAGCTCCTCTTAACCCAGTTATACCTTGAGGTCCTGCTGCAGGTCCTGTAGGCCCAACTGCTCCCTGCGGCCCTTGGAGACCCGTTGCCCCTAATCCAGTAAAACCTCTTAATCCAGTTATACCCTGAGATCCTGTTTGACCAAGGGCTCCAATTTGACCTGTTAATCCCTGATTACCCGTAGATCCAGCCCCGACAACTACGCTATGGTTTAAAACTGTAAATGCAACCCCTGCTTTTACTACGTCATCAGTAATAGATTCAATTCTCAAATACATAGTATCTTTGCTAAATAGGACATTAGCACTAAGGTTGAAATTAAGAATCATATAAGAATAAATACTTTTACTAATGGTAGTTAGCTGTGTTTGTACAGTAAACGTATTAAGAGCTGGAAGAGAATTAATATTATCTCCACTATTAAAAGCTCTATATGAAACTCTAAATCTTAACCAATCCCCGGCAGTTTGCTCAGTACCAATAACTACACCCATTCTAAGGATTATATCCTGGCTACCGTCCCATTCTAAAGGAACAGGCATAGTGGTCTCAATCTTATTATCTGTAGCTTGAAATTCTATAACAGGGACACCAACATAATTCTGATTAACGGCATTAGTTATCTTCCAACTTTCTAAAGGTAGTACTTTCTGAAAAGAACCAAAGGAAGCTAATCCAGGGCCAGTAACTCCAGCTACTCCTGTAGTACCCATCGTACCCGCAGGTCCTTGATTTCCGCCTGCTCCTTGTAAACCAGTAGCTCCCTGAGGTCCTACAGGTCCTCCTAATGGGCCTGTGGCTCCTGGTATACCAACACCTGTTACTCCTCTAGGCCCTGTACTTCCTGCCAACCCTGTGGCACCTATAGGAGAGTTAAGAACTATAGTGGATATATTACTGTCTAGCAACTCTGTAGCTGCAAGGGGGTCAGATATTCTCCATGAAGCCTGAGAAGTATATGTGCCAACAGGTAATATAGAGGTAACTTTTTGAAGAGTAATGGTTTGGTTATAAATATCGGTACCTGAGAAAAACACCTGAGATTCTGGAGCGGTAACACCCGCTGTTCCTAATAAGAAATACGCTAAATGGCTACCAGATGTCGGAGCCCTGCGTACTCTTAATGAAGACAAGGTGAGGATCTGTGATGGTACAGTTAAAGTTACTGACGTAGAGACCCCAGTAATACCAATGTATGATGTAGAATTAGTTCTACCAGTAACCCCAAATACAGAAACAACTTGTAAGCTACCTACATTTAGTACAATTCCTGTTACGCCCTGTAAACCAGTTGTTCCAGAAATACCCGTAGGTCCTCTTTGTCCTGTAACTCCTGGAGGCCCTCCAAATGGCCCTGTTGATCCTACTAACCCCGTAGCCCCGCCAAGCCCTGTAGCCCCTGGGGGCCCTCCAAATGGTCCTGTTACTCCTTGTATACCAGTAAGTCCTCTTAAACCCGTAATTCCATCCCTACCCGCAACACCAGTTAACCCAAGGTCTCCTTTTGGTCCTGTGTACCCATAAGGTCCTAAAGCACCTTGAGGCCCTTGTATACCAGTAACACCTATTCCTGTTACTCCTCTTAAACCTGTTATCCCAGGCGCACCCGTTGCTCCTGGAATACCTGTAACGGCACCTATAGGACCCGTAGGTCCTGGAATCCCTGTTGATCCTTGAGTACCTATACCTGTAGACCCTCCACCACCTGTGGAGGGGATTCCTTGAGTAAGAAGTAACTCGATAGCTTGTTGTACATCAGTTGCATTTAGACCCGTAACAGGTTGAAAATCAATGTCAGAGGCATTAAGATTATAGAGCACTGTAGATAAAATATCTACTGCTCCTGAGATACCAAATATATCCTGTTCATTTTTTCCAACTCTTCCAGTTAACCCCGCAACAACATTTGAAAGACTATTAACAGCACCAGTAAGTCCAGTTACGGATATTTCAAGAGTAGCTACTCTACCAGTTAAACCAGCTATATCACTTCTTGCTGCGGTTAATCCGGCCTGGGTAGTTATAATAGCTCCAGATATACCTATAATATCATTTTGCATCCCGGTCAAGGAATTTTGGAGGTCTAAATCCAACCATCTACGAGTTATACGAGACATCTTTACCTCTTTTATTCTACTATGATATTGTTCGAGGACGTGAATAGTGATCCATCAAGCACCAAATCTTTTCCCATCTTATTCACTATGACTACTTCTTTAATACCCCAAGATCCTATTTGAGAGTATGAGTCCCACGAAGTAACCGCAGTAAAAATGCTACCTCTTCTACGAAAGGTAATAGTTTTAAATTGTGCAGCAGAAGGGGAAGTATAAACAAGAACAATCTTTTTCCATACGTCAGGGTTAAGGAACTCACTATTAGTATTTGGTATACGCCACCTTAAATAATTGTCCTCTAATTTATAAGTTGTAAGGGAGCCATTAGCTCTTGATGGAGAAAATTCTATAATATTGGTAGTATTTACATCTTGTACTGTAAGTGATACCTGAATATTTTTTAAAGACAATGGCATAATGTTATCCTAAAATTATTTATCTATTAAATTCTCTCTTAAAGTAGATAGTCTGTCTACTTTAAGAGAGGAGATAATTAAAAGATTATTAGAATAAGAATTTATTTATTAAGTAATTAAGGAATTAATAAATCGTTATATAAAATTATGGTAAGCTTATAAATAAGCGATAAGAAAGTATCTTATTTCAGTTTGCTGATAAAATCTTCGTAGGCGATTGCAATACCCTCTTTCAACTCAGTTTTATGGAACCACCCTAAACTATGCAACTTTGTGCAATCAAGTAACTTACGGGCAGTTCCATCGGGCTTGGTCATATCAAAGTGAAGCTTTCCTTTGTAGCCTACTACTTCTTGCACTGTAAGAGCTAATTCCTTAATAGATACCTCGATACCAGTTCCAATATTCACAATATCATTACCACTGTAATTATTCATTAAAAATATACATGCATCAGCCAAATCTTCCGAAAACATAAACTCTCGTTTTGGATTTCCTGTCCCCCAAATAACTACTTCAGGTGCGTTACTTACTTTTGCTTCATGAAAACGCCGAATTATCGCAGGTAAGACGTGTGAGTTTTCGGGATGATAGTTATCATTAGGCCCATAAAGGTTTGTGGGCATTACACTAATAAAATCAGTTTTGTATTGTTTATTATAGCTTTCACAAAGAACAATCCCCCCAATCTTCGCAATTGCATAGGCTTTATTGGTAGGTTCAAGCTCTCCGGTGAGCAAAAAATCTTCACGCATGGGTTGCAGTGCGTATTTAGGATAAATACATGAGGAACCAAGAAAGCAAAGCTTTTTTACTCCCGAAAGATATGCCGAATGAATAACATTACACTGTATTTGAAAATTTGAGTAGGCAAACTCCGCAGGATAGGTATTATTTGCATATATCCCACCTACCTTGGCGGCAGCTAAAAAAACATACTCAGGCTTTTCATCGTTAAAAAATCGCTCTACCTGCTCTTGGCGAGTTAGATCAAGTTCTGCATGTGTGCGACATACGATATTAGTAAATCCCTGATTTTTAAGAGATTTAACCAGTGCCGATCCTACCAGTCCTTGATGTCCTGCTACATATACCCACGAATTTTTATTCATAAGATACTCCTATATGATATAGATATATAAATTCAAAAATATTAATAAGTTATTATAGAATTCTATGATAGTTAAGATATGTTTATAAAAATAGCACTAATATTATCTATAATTACAGTAATATTAATACTATTAGTACTCTAATCCAGCCCCAAGAAGACAATTTCTAACATAAGGATGAATATTATCTGGAATATTAGTAATCCATTTATATTCCTCATGATGTGAGTCTAAACATATATTATGTGAATTATCATGTGGATACAAAAAAAAGCAGCTATTTATAGAGTGAACTGATATACCATAAGGACCATCAGGAAAAATTGTTTCAGCAGTATGTACGATAGGTCCTACATGGCAAATCAAACCTACTTCTTCAAGGGCTTTCCTTTTTGCAGCATCCTTCATAGTCTCCCCTTTAAAGATTCTCCCCCCAGGAAGCCACCATTCTCCTTTGGCTGGAGCATCTTTCCTTCTCACAAGAAGAATACTACCATCAACTATAACTGCAATATCTACACATGCTATAGGAATATTATTAAGTATATCATTGTATAACTTTTGCTCGATATATTGTGTATTATTACTTTCTAATAGCACCATATACTTCCCCATTTTTCATTCTTATTATCATGCATTCTAATATCTCTAAGAGTCTTTAAGCATGATTCAAAATTCATGGTATCTCCAGTAGGACTTCCCTCATGTTCAGTAATTATAAATTTGTCGTATCCTAATTTATGCACAAGGGTTAAACTAGCAGCATTCATCTCAGCAAATTCTGAAACCCATTCAAAACTTAACATATCTGTCTTATAGGATAAGCCTTTAAGAACATTTGTAGTATGTCCCTCAACATCTATTTTTATATATGATGGTATTACACCTATCTCTTTAATGTATTCATCAAGAGATATCGTTTTTACTTGTACCCTACTCATGTTTGAAAATAGGGACTCATGCCTACAACCGTATATCCAAAAGGATTCCAAAGTATTTAACCAGGGAAGATCATTGTTTATCATAAGTTCGACTGTTTCCCCTGAACTATTAGATACAGCTTTTGGAATCATAACTATTCCAGGATCATTTCCATAGTTACTCATAAGAGCCGAAAAGTTTCCGGGATGTGGTTCAAAACATATAATCTTTTTAAATCCTAACGCCTTTATTGCAGTAACGGTATCTCCCGTATAGGCTCCAACATCAAATGCTAAACTCTTATCTAAGTTCATTTGCATACCTTTCTATGTAGTCGCTACATATCCCACATGCTATGGAAATGTCTCCCGTGCCATTTTCCCACTCAGGAAGGACACATATTGATTTAGAAGTTAAGAATTTACCAGGATATGTCCATAGATATCCTTTTGATGTAAGAGTACAATCATCCTGGCTATGGAAAAAGCAATTAAGAAGCTTAATATCACTAAGATAATACAATGCCTCTACATTTTTGCAGTGTATCCACAAACTATTATAATGATCCAAAAAGAACTGCACATCTATCTTAGACATAGGACAATCATGACCCAGATAAAAATTACTATCTTTTTTCCATACATCTATCTCACAAGAGTATCCCATACAAATGGCAAACTCTATCGCTTCCCTAGTATTTTCTGTGTTTAAATTAGGGCCTGAAATATTACCTCTATGACTTATAAGATACTTAAACTTCGTATTTATCATTTTTAGCTCCTGGTACTTTAACAACAACAGTTGTAGTTGGCTCTAAAGCAAGAAAGTCTGTAGCTTCATTAGGCTCAATAACAAGTACATCTCCATTAGCATATATCTCACCATTCATTTTTACACTACCAGTTACAATAGTAGTAATCTCCGTAGCTATCTTGTGGTAGTGCTTTCTATCGTAGTCACCTTTAAGATAATGTTTTACAGCAACTTCACAGTTACCCGTTTGATATGCCGTTGGTGTAAAATCTCCCACCATCCATCCTAACTTCATCTCTTCTAATTTGAATAGCTTCATGTTATAACCTTGTTAAGTTTTGGTAGAGATAATCCTCTGGTAATGGGCCCATTCTCGCTATCTAGCGTACATAAAAACTTAATGTTTTCGGTCTCCTCTATAAAACGAACATGCTGAGAAGTACAACGATCCCAGGATATCCCAAACATTAAAAAGTTCAGGTCATACCTTGTAAAAAGGGCATGATAGCAGTCTGCCATTTTATCATTGTCCAGTATTGTTAGCGTCTCTTCAAAACCTAAACGAGTATCAGTAAGCCTATCCCTCTGCTGTAAAAAATATACTTCATTATTTACATAAGACCTAATCTCATCATTTACGCATACAAAAGTATATTGGTCTCTGTGCATGTGATATAGATAGAATTGATATAAAGAGAACTCAAAAATAGGTTTAATAGAAAGCATTACATTAACTATATTTGTCCCATGAAGTCCTTCTATGTATTTTACCAGCCCTTCTACTTTTTCCTTCTCAAAAAACCAATTTCCTGCTTCCCAAAAATAGAAAGGTAGGGTCTCTTTTTTAAGTATTTTGTTACAATTGCCTGATAAAGTATATAAAGCCCCATTACCAAAATTTTTGAACCTTGGACTTTTCTCCAAAGAGTTATCAGTATAGAAATATGTCCTACTCTTATTGAAGAAGTTAAGGAATACATCTTCTATATAACAATCTCGAATAACTAATGTCTCTGAATCAATAACCAAAGAATAAGGATTATCAGAATATAGTACCCCTATAAGTTTCTTTAAAGATTGATAACTCCATTTACCTCCAGAGAAAGGATCACACATATTAGTGAGCATTTCTTGTTCTGTTATATTGATACCGTAAAAGTCTTTTAATAGCTTACTAAATGTAACTATCTTAAAGTTTATTCTATTATTTTCTTCTATATCACTTCGAACAAATCCTTCTATAGCACCTCTTATCAGATATTCTTCTCCAGATGATACCACCAGAATTACATCCAATTTATCCAAATCTTTAATATGCTCATAACAGGAAGCAAGAAATTTACTTACTCTATGAAAATGTGGAGGATATGTTGATATTATAATACTAAAGCGCATACATCTCCCTTGGATATCTCTTTAGATGCCTTTCATATACACCTATCCCTGAGTTATGTAAACATCCATGTTTGCCCTCAGTAGAACAAATCCAGAATTCATTTCTATGTCTATATGAATCCAGGTTAGAGAAACGAACTTCTCTGGGATGTTCCAACCTTTTGATGTAGTCACTTGTGGCTCCCCAAAAGTTACCAGAATAGTGTTTCTCTGGCTCTGTAACTAAATCTACCCCAATGGTCTCATAGTCATCTAAAGCCTTTAGGCTTAAGTCATACCTCTCTACCAAAAAGTAAGTCATGTACTGTCGCCATTCCTCAATGCATACTTCAGTACCTATACGATTAACTCCCTTAGTCATTGTATATATTATCTTAGTATTTTCTGTACAAGCTTTGGCATAGTCGTACATTCTTTCAAGAGTAAGATATTCCCAGTCATTCGACTTATTATCTATTATGTTATAATTCTCAATACCACAACTATCAACTACTATCTTAACTTCAGTTATATCTGCATCTACACAATTAGCGCACAAAAATATATCATTACACTTTTCAAGAAGAGGCTTAGAAGTCTTCAAAAGCTCTTCCAAAATAGGTCTGAAATTATTTAATGCACCAATATGCATAAAATAAGCTATCTTCATATCCCTATCCCCTGTGAAATTCTATTTACAAAATCATTGGCTATATCCCTATGACTGTCTATTGTATTATAGATGGTATTTATACAATAACTATTTTTTACAGAAAGCATCTTTGCTCCAGTTTCATCCTTATACAAGTTTAAAGGTACCTCATCATAAGGATCTCTAAACAAATCTTGCCTACCTAACAGAGTTTTCCAAACGTCTGTTTTAATGAAGAAAATGCTATTACATAGGTAGGGTCTATCCAATTCATAAAAACTAAAATCTCTATTAGCACAGAATAAAGAGAGACTACTAAGTATAGCCTTGTGTATTAAAAGGTTAGGTTCTTTATTAATCCTAATTGGATGAATCCCTCTAAAATAATGATTAAGGTCTCTTGCAGCTTTATAAAAAAGATTTGCATTCCATTCCTTTTCATGATAATCTACTGTAGCAGAATTAAGAGAGCTATAATCGACTCCCCAATGAGTGCTTAACCTTGTGCCTTTAAACATATTATAGACCAACATACGTACAGCTTCAGGTATGTTATCCTCCAAAAAACCCTCTATTGTGGGGATGCCTATTGAGGTCTGAGGCGTAATCAAAAAATTCTTAGTATCCTCTAAAATTTGTAGATTATCTACTATAAAATCCCACAGGAAATTATTCATGAAACAATCTTCATCTAATTTCCCACTGTAAGGGGAGTCATGGTTACAGAAGTTCTGTACTTTATCTATGTAGTTATTACCTTCCTGGTATGTTAGAACATCAGTAGTGATACCAATAGAATTCAAATCCCATACAAATTGTTGTACTACACCTAAATGGCTCTGTTCCGTATGTATCTTAAAATGCATCAGATTTCTGTTAGATTCTTTCACCTTAGAAAGAAAATGAAAAACTAACTTAAAATAATGATGTCTATACCAAGGTAAATAATTGATTGTTATTAATCTCATAATAGCCTTTCTCAATATTTTAAAGTTACGCCTGTACTTTGTAGTGGTTTTATAATATCATCGTTCCACTCTTTAAAATCCCACTTTATAGTCTTTAGCTCATCGAAAAACGTCTTCACTCTTACGTGTCTATCATCATATATGTCATCTACTATTATAAGAGTTTCATTATTTGAAATTTCCATAGAGTATAGCCAATCAAACATAGCTCCCTCATAGGAGTGATCACTATCTATCATTATCATATCATACCCTCCTTTAGGAGCTATACTCTTTAAGTAGGATAGATTTTTCTCAAATATCTGGTCATTAGTCATTTCTCTAAATTCTGGCTTCTCTATCTGTTTTTCATATTTCCAAATATCGTAAGATGTATGGTGGGGGAGCCAGTAGTGTCTACGTATTCTTTTATTCAAAGTAACTGCTATATTATTTGATTTTAGATTGTCTATAATATCTATTGAGTCTACAACTCCTTCTCCATCCTCACCATAAAGATCATCCATTGCTCTAGCTATAGCAGAGGCACCTTGATATAGCCAAGAACCTATTTCAAGGACATATCTGGCTTTTCTAATTTTAGTAAAGGCATAGAGACCTGATCTACAGTGCGTCCTACGACCATCATAAATTGGTTTGGAATTTTGAACTGCTCCCTCTATATCAGGAGCATTATCTACATAGACATTACCAAATTCTTGTTTTATTTGTTCTATTATATTCATAGAGCGTTCCTCTTTTGATTGCTTTTTGATTTCTCGTTTTCAATGTACTCACGTATATTTTCTATCTCAATTAATTTTTCATTTTTAAATTTTTTTAAATCATTATCATCTTTTATGTATAATAATTCCTCAAGATGTATAAAACCATATTTTTTGAACCAAAATATAAAAAAATAATCATGATCTCTTCCCCACTCTGATATTTTTTTATATTTTTCTAATCCTGAAAAAAGTTCTTTTCTAAACCAATGATGAAAGTCTTTTACCTCTACCATTAGTTCAGAAGAAACAAAATCTGGAATTACACACCTATTACCTAAATCTATATAAGGTTTCTCTCCGTATAAAGAAGAGCCAAATCTCCTTACTAAAAAATTGTTATTAAAAGCTAACTCAATAAAAGATTTTTCAGCCTCTGATTCATAATATATGCCATTTATTTGTCCTGTTATTTTCCTATGTCCCAACTCACTGGTTTTTTTAGAAGCTTTAGCTCTATACTCTACAGATCTGAAAATAGACAAATATTTGTCTCTATTTTTAGACCAGCTATTTTTTGAATTTTTAGAGATGAGTCTTTTAGTGGCTTCCGAGTGTTTTTTTCTTGGTATACCTTTCTGAGACATAGACAGTGCATTAATGTAATCTTTATCTTTTAATTTATACCTATTTAAACAAGCAACGGAGCAAAAGTTCCTATATCCTATCTGTATATTTTTAAATTTAGTATGATTACCGCATTCTTTGCATAAGCCAATACCACTTATGGTATCTACATATTGTTTAGCACTTATATTATGGGCTTTTCTTATATGATGGCTTAAATACCTATAGTTTTTGACACTGACCTCACATAGCAGGCAACTTATCATACTGCTCTCTTCCTTTAATATATTCTAAAAAGTACATCAAATCATTAGGATCTCCTAGTCCTTTCATAATGTTAATATCATATATTTTAAATTTCTTTCCATCTTGTATAGCTTCATTATATACTGGAGCACAGTAAAACTCACTATTAACTCTTATATCTTTTTTAATCATTTGTTCAGCGTACTTCACAAAGTCGCTACCTTTTTTAAAGTGATATATCCCACAGGTAGCATGATTTGATATTACAGTCTTTTCTCTAATCTCTTCTATAAATCCTTCAGAATCTACTTTAGCATATGACCATTTAACATGAGTATTATGAAATGTAGGCACTCCTCCATCAATATAATCATTCTGCATCATATACATAAAATGTGAACTATCCCACTCTATATATTGATCAGAATTAGCTATTAAAAGTTGGTCATTATTATTAATAAATTCTTTAGCAAGTAATACTGTACAGGCTGCCCCTTCCGTAACTTTATCAACCGTTATTATATCACACCCAGGAGCTATTATTTGTAGCATATGCTTTAAGTCATATTTTTCGTAATGCTCTTTCCTCACTAAAAAAATATAGTGTCCTTCTATATTCAGATTATCAACTACGACCTGAATCATAGGCTTTCCATTCACGTCTATCAATGGCTTAGGAAAAGTGTAACCTGCTTCTACAAAACGGGAACCTGCTCCTGCCATTGGAACTACAATATTCATACTATTACCTTTCCATTTAGGTTTATCTCCATTATATTTAGCTACTGTAGCCTTAATAAGCTCGTAAGTTACTTCTTCTGGGTTTTTAACGGCGCATAAATAAGCCCCTGAGTTAAAAGCACCTTTCCTGCCTACATAAGAATCTTCGATGATTATTGTATCTCTAGGGCCTACTTTAGAGTGTATCATACACTTTAAATATATCTCTGGGTGAGGCTTCCCATTTTCTACATCCTCATTAGAAACAATGTAGTCTATATACTGCATAACTCCCATTTTAAATAGAACCAACTGTATAGTATACCTAATAGAATTTGAGGCAATATTTATTATGTATCCCTCTGATTTCAATCGTTTAAAGATATCAATAAACTTTTCACTTTTGACAATTTTAGTTTCTAATAGATTAAAGGTATATTCTTGCTTTTTCTTATTTATTAAATCATGTTTTTCTTTCTTAATACCTTTAAGAATTAACTTTTCTCTAGTAGGTTTACCATCATATTTAGATATATGGTCCTTATAAGAGATCGGGTCTTCTTTATAATACAAAAGGGCTTTGTTCAAAGACTCGTAATGGACATCAGGGCTATCTATTAAAACACCATCCAAATCAAAAATAATTAATTTTATACTCATAGAAAATTAGCATCCTCTATTTTGGAATACTTCATGAAATCTACAAGCTTATTAATCTCGGTTAACTTGCAGCACATCTGACAATTCTCTTTATAATCCAGGCTTCTTACAAATTCTATAGCTTTTTTCCTTCTATCAGACTCCCAAATCTCCTTAAAAGATGATAGATAAATGTTACCGAATACAAATCTCTGATCACCGGGGTGATACATACAAATAGCTATATCCCCGTTAGCATTGAGTATGGGAGAAAAGAAATGACCTTCACAGTGCCTAAATGGAAAATCTCTTTGATAGCGTATGTCATTTAATTTGTCATTACTTAAGTTAATTTTTTCATTATCGCTATGGTTATTTATTAAGTAATCCCATACAGGTTGATTCAGGTCCGGCCTCTCCGACCTGAAGTAGCAAGGAAGAACAGGTCTAAATTGAAGATATGAGGCATATGGTAGAACCTCGTCTATTAAGGTCTTGATGTCATCAACAGTATACTCTTTTATTATATTACTATTTACTCCTACTTTAACAGGATAGGCTACTAGGTCTTTTAAATTCCTCAATACTATATCCACCCCATCAACTTTTTTTAAGTTCTTATATGTTTCTCTGTTTACTGTATCTAAAGATATTCGTACCCAATCGAACATAGTGCCTATACATTCTATCAGTTTAGGGTTGAATACCCCATTAGTCATTAGCCCTAAATCCAATCCAATACTTTTTGCATATTCGGAGGCTTCTATAAAATGTTTATAAGTAGTTGGCTCACCACCACCGCTGAAGGTTACTGCTTTTCCTCCCATACTATGGAAGTCTTTAAGGAACTTTTTTAAGTCCTCTATATCCAGAGAGGCGGTACCTACACGATTACCACTTATACACCATTCACATTTAAGGTTGCAGAAGTCAGTAAGATTTAATTCCATAAAAATAGGATGAGTATCATTCATAGTCATGTACTCATACAGTCTATCTATATGGATAAGCATTTTAGCTTGAGAACTAAAAGGATTATCCTTTGAGAACTCTACATATTTATTAATCATTATTCACCATAACCTGTATATAGGTATTCTAACTTATATTGTTCTACAATCTTTTTTATTCCTTCTCGGAGGGATACCTTTTGTTCCCATCCTAAAGCCTTCAAATCTTGTACGTCACAGACGAAATCATCTATTCCTACATTGGAATGAAATACTGGAGGGGGGATAACTTCCACATTTCCCGAGGCAGCTTCTTCGAGGATGATATCTACCATCTCTCTAAAAGTGTGTCCTTTCCCCGTTCCTACATAATAGATTTTCCCTGATTCTCCCTTTTTGGATAGTACATCCAAAGCAGAAACAACATCATCTATGTATATATAATCCCTGGTTATCTTTCCATTATCGTACAATTTTATAGTACCATTATTTATTGCTGTATATATCATACGATTGAATGCTGCCTTCTTATTGTTATTCTCCTGCTCTTTTAGCCCAAAAACATTAGAAAGACGGGCAATGATAGGCTTTAATCCGTATACCTTTTGATATGTCTTTAGTATGTGCTCTGCTGCCAATTTAGTAGCTCCATAAACTCCTAGTGGTTCTGGTTTCATACTTGCGGTAACAGGAAGTGAAGGAGGATTACCATTAACAAAAAAGGTGCTGGTGTACACTATAGGAACTTCTTTATTAACTTTCCTACAAGCTTCTAAGAGGGCAATAGTTCCTATACAGTTTACATTAACGTCGAGGTAAGGATCTGTAAGAATATTGTAGTTATCTACCGTAGAGGCACAGTGAAATATGACATCTTTATCTTTTACATCATCTTCAGATATATCTCTTATATCTTTTTGTATGAATGTAACATTATCTTTAAATGGTCTAATGTTGTACTGCTTCGTACTTGTTCTACTTAGGATAGTAACATTATCTCCATTCCTATAATAGAACTCTGAAAGATTACTACCTATAAAACCTAATCCTCCAGTTATTAGAACATTCATATTATTTCCTTGATATAAGATTTGATATAATATCTTCTTGAGCTTCTGAAAAAGCTCGATCTTTACCTGTCTTGGTTATCTGAACAAGAGAGTGAATATTAATAGAATATAGGTATCTACCTAATACTCTTTTACTCCACTCCAAATCTTCCTCTTGTCCCCAACAAAGTTCTTCTTTAAGAGGGCACTCTTGCATCACCTTCTTCTTTGCTACCCAATAAGCTCCTGAGATATACTGAAATTTAGTAAGACCTGTTATGTTATAAGGGAGGAGCAAATCCCTACGTGAATGAAACTCAGGGGGTAAGAAAGTAGGGAAGAGAGTCCAATCCCTAAAACGAGTCCCATCATAATTTATTATAGGATTCATACAGATATCAAATTGATCCCCAAATTTAAGGTATCCTTGATACCAACCCTCTCTTAGACTTATATAATCATGTAGATATACTATATTGTCGTACTTAGCTGTCTCTGTTATTATGTTTTTCTTCCTTGTTATCCATGCTCTTTTTATAGTCTCATCAAATGGTATATGAACTGTCCCTTCATATGAGGAATCTCCCCCAACAATTATTATTTGGTATTCAGGGATTATTTGGCTTTGTATAGAGGATAACAAAAAGCTAAGATCTTTATTACCATCGGTTATTATCCCAAACGTAAAATTCACATTACCTTCCATTTCTCTGGGTAAATATTAGGTGTCGGTAATCTTCTATGCCACTTCCTTGGCGCTATGACTATCTTATCATCTTTATTATTTAACCACGCTCCCCACCAACTAAACGTACTATTTGCTATGATGTGGTGGTCGCATTCTATCATTTGTTTTAGATCTTTTAAAGGGTCCCCTGTATTTACAATGTAACCGTCTTTATCAAATTCTTTTTTATTTTCTAATAGCCAATTAGAGTCATCAGAAAAATATAAAAAGATTGGAGGCATCTTTGTATATCTATATATGTATGCCTTAGCCCTCTGATAGTACTCTTCACTACAGACTCCTGCTACATCAGCGATGTTAAGATAGTCCGTTCTTCTATAGTGTATGGCCACATAGGTGCATTTACCAAATTTAGAGGAGTCCGTACTTTTAGGCGCTTCAACATATGACATCCCAGGGTCTTCTATTAGTATAGGCTTAAGTTCTCTTCTTATAATATCTTCTACGTCTTTGAAATACTTATCTGATTGCCAATATCCCTGGAGATATACGTTATCCCCAGAAGAGAGTACTTCAGGATCATGTATAAAACTTTGTTTCTCCTGTATTACTCTACAGGCTTGTATCTCTTTTTCAGAAGCGATGTCTAATCTAATATTGAACTTATCCAAAAGAAAGGTTCTGAAATAGCCGTTGAAACCCCTTATATCTATTTTTAGTTCAGTATTATTTTTTAAGGCTAAAGCTTTTCCTATGGCATACTGGAATAGCTGGTTACCTAACCCACCTATTATATTAGTAACTATCATAGCTTCTTTAAAAATTCCTCTTTATCAAATTTTGTAAGCTCTATCCAAGCTCTTGTATTCCACCCGCACAAAGCATCCATAAGACTACCAAAATCAAAAAGAAATACATTGTCTAAATCTTTGTATAATCGTTTCTGGATAGCCCTCCCTGAGCACCCCATACAGGTTACTATGAGAGTGTACTCCTTGTAACTATTTTTTAAGCGATCTACCCATTCAGGGTAGTCTTCACAAGCTCTTTCGTATGAGTCTCTCGGGTACGTAGGAACAAAAGAAGTGGCTTCAGGGAATATTTTCTCAATCAGAACATTTGATATCTTTTCGTTCCCTATAAAGAAGGTCTCATGCTGCGCTATATCTCTCAAAAAAGAAACTGCAAAATCCGACTCTATACAAGCCAGATGTGACAAAGCTACATGACTATAGACATCCTCTATCTCACCTCCCCAAAATGGTTTAGCTTTCGCTATAATATCTTCACACCAATCCTCGGGACATTCGTGGTTCCCTGGAAACATCCCGGCTTCTAAACCCCCATACTTTTTACAATATAGCGGGAGCGTCTTTAAAACAGTAGGATGATTAATAGCCAGGGCTTCCCTCATCTCTTCGGCAAGCTCTGGTATAGGGTCCTGCATAAGATCCGTAATATTGTTAGCCAATCTAATATCTCCGTCCCCAAAACGAAAGTATGCTCCCTTTTCTTTTTTGGAAATGATTTCACGGATCTTATTCAGAGTCTCTTTGGATTGGTGAAACTCTATCATACTACTTCCCATTTTTTTATGAAGCAGATACCTCTATAAAAATGGATGAATTCTATTGCATCCTCTATATAGGTAAATTCTCCTTTACTGGGATAATAGTCATCTCCGTTTTTAATTGCATTTGATTTGCACCCATAGCATGTTTTACCATTACCATTCACGCTATCAACCAGGTTCTTTAAATCCGTTGTAAATCTATGTGCACTACTATGCTCATCAAATTGAAAATAGTTTGTACAAAGATCTTCTATAACGTAATATCCATCATTTTTAAGTAACGGAAATAGCTCTTCGAAAGAGGTTCTCATATCCGAACCTTTATGGCTACCATCATCTATAATGATATCAAATGGACCATATTGGTCTATTACTTTTCTCAAGAAATATTTATCTGACTGACTCCCTTGTATAGTAGTTAGTCTTTTAGTATCTAAATGCTTTAAATCTAAAATGTCTAATCCAAAGATGTCAGAATTAGGAAAATATTCTTCCCACATTTTTGTAGAGCTGCCATGTAGCACTCCGATTTCTAATATCTTCAACTCTTTATCTCTAATGTTATCAAAGTACTTTTCATACCACCTTGTGTAATAATGTACTTTGCTTGATTTATCAGTTTGATACTTTAGGGCTAAATTATCTAAATTCATAAATAGGCATCTCCTTGAAAAGCTATATTACACAAAAAATGTACCTTACCTACGCATTGCACAGATACCTTATTATTTTCTATATATCTGGCAACTTTTCTTTCTATATTTATTGTCTTTTCTTCCATCTCTTTATAATCAAAGCTATTAAGCATCTGTCTAAAGAGACCACATCTGAGAGCTACAACTCCTGTAAATATTTGATCCTCTATATACATACATACTACATCTTCTTTGGCGTTTGAGGCTATATCAAGAAAGACAGTCTCTCTAGGTTGATACCTACCAGTAACTTTTACAATCATCTCATCATCACTAAATTTGTAGTGATCTAAAGCCTTAAGTATAGCCTGTGCTTCATTCACTCCTTTATTTTTTAAAGAAGTATTATTTACGCAGGCATAAAATACTTTATTTGTGTACTCCTCATAAACCAAAGGTCCTTGCGTTTGGTAACACTCTACAATATATGGATCATATCCATGACTTTTAAACCATTTAAGACTACAGCTATATTCACACTTTCTGATATCCTGACAGTCAGGACTATAAGCAGCCGTATATAGTATTTTCATAACAATACAAAATCTCCCATATCTCCTGATGGTAATTGTTTGAGGTACGCCTTGGCTGAATCAAAAAATGGACCAAAAAATAATTGACTTTCTATCTTATTCCACGGGTATGCATAGATTTGTTTAAAACCAAGTAACTCTAATCGAGTAAGACATTCTATTGCTTTATCCGTAAACTCTTGAGTAAACTCAAATGAGATGATACCCACTCTTTCACTTAAGCCTCTCAATGCTACATTTTCGAAGCCTTCTACATCCATCTTAATAATATCTGGTTTTCCATACTTTAGTATCAAAGCATCTAATGTAGTAGATTGAACTGTTCGAGATTTTGTCCAGGGTGATCCCTTGAATCTACCTTTATCTTTCCAATCGGTACTACATGTAGCTATAGTATTAGCATCACACTCATATAAATTTAAGTATCCCTCTGTATCTGAAATACAGACGTTCTCAATAATAGCCCCATCAAATTTAGGATTATTCACTGTGAGTTCCGCTTGCGGCTCTATAGCAATTACCCTAGCCCCTCTACTTGTAAAATAATGAGTAAACTCTCCTACATTGGCTCCACAATCAAACACTAACTTATCTTTTACGTCTCCAAATACTGGGTACATTATAACTCCTTAGGTGTATATGAGATATTTCCAAAGTTCTAAAGAATCTACTGTTTTAATACCATACTTGATTGCCATAAGAGATAGGACTGCTTGGTCATGTCTATGGTCACTAAACTCAGGATCATTTGGTATTCCGCATACATTAGGAAGGTCTGTGATAATGTGCTCATTACTACAATTTTCTAGCCATTCTTTAACAAATCCCATAACAAAATCATTTTTTACATAAGCACATTTACCTGCCTCAACATGATGCCCATCCCAGTAGCTTTCTTCATTGCAGCCCGTATAAACAAAACAGTCCCGTTTTATCCATCTTCTATTTGTAAGATAATCCAGATGAGTAATAAATATTCCTCTAGGGTCCATCAGGTCATCAATCATATTCAGCATCCCTGTGCTCTTAATAAAATGATCTGAGTCAATAATCATTACCATGTCATTTTCTTTTACTTGATTAAGTGTATACCACACATAAAAAGGTTTCCATAACCAATACCCAGCGCCTCTGGGTTGGTCAAGAATATGTTTATGCTCTGAATAGAATTCAGTTGTCATAAGATGTGAACGATCATAGTTAATAATATAATCAAATCCTGCCCCATCACAGCTATCCAATAACCTCTGTCTTGTATCTTTATATTTTTCTATAGGATCTATGTATGTAATTAAATATTTAGACATGCTCTTTTCCTTCTATCAATAAATCTATATATCTCATAGCTGACTTCTCTAAAGTGTGGTAATCGGTTATATACTGACGAGGATTATAGTTATCAAGGTTTATCAAGAACTCATCAAAATCCTTGCAGGGATCAGAACCACATGTCATACCGCACCTGTCTGAGAAATACGGTACAGAGGTGGCTGGAGCACCACGCCATGTCTTAGTATCAAGAACAAAACAAGGAAGCCCAGAAGAAAGGATCTCCATGTAAGCAATCCCCTGACTTTCAGTCCCTGTCAGAAGGATACAGAATTTACACCTTTTTGTATATTCTATAAGCTGTTCTTCTTTATATAATCCGTATGTGAGAACTACACTAGATAGCCCGTTTTTATCTAGCAGACTCCCAAGTTCTCCTACTTCTCTTCCTTTTGCATATATTAGGCAATCTATATCTTTTTTTCTGTTTAGGTCATTGAACTTCTCGGTATCTATCCCTACTGACCACACTGAGATATTAGATTCATCGCATAGATAGCATGATTTGTACAAATTCTTAACCCATTCAGAGGGTACTACAAAGTTCTTGTATAAAGTCCAGATTATAGAATCATCTGTAGGAAGAACAATAAGATTCGGTCCCATGAGAGTATCTCTTGGAAGATCATAGTATCCCTTAATACCAGACCTTAGGCATCCTGTAAGTTCTTCGGTTTTACCTATAGATACTTCTACTCCTATTTTGGATAATCCTGCTAATAAGTTAGCGGCAACCTTATAAGGACCTCTTACTTCTTTATCATTACCTACAAATAGACCTATTTTCATTAAAACCTCTCTATTATCTCAGCCATTTGCTTTGCTCTTATATCAAAAGTATGATTCTTCATTACATGCTCATATCCTGCATCTATGATACCTTGAGATACTTCCCAGTTATTTATATAATAATTAAATTTTAATTCAAAATCAGATAGGTCATTATATACTATTAAGTGTTTATCGATTTCGAAGAGTTTTTCTAATCCTGAAGTATAATTAGTAAATAATAATGTTTTGCAACCAAGGGTCTCAAATGTGCGATAATTTATATCACTTGATATATTTCTATTGAAACCTACCTTAAAAGAGTTCAACCATTGAACCATCCCTATTCCTATAGCCCCATAATCCAACCCACTATCTGTCTGGAATATGACAGCCTTCATACCAAACCTACGAGTCAATTCATCTATCCAAGGTTTGCGATTACAATAGTTACCTACAAAACCTAAGTTATATATCCTTTGGGCATTTGGAATAGGATAGATAAGGTCACTGGGATAACAGTTTGGAAACCAAAAAGCCTTATCTACTAAGCCGTTGAATTGAGGAAGATATCCCTCAGTAGCATTCAAAAGGATATTAATACCAAAACGCCTACAATAGTTTATATGATGATCTAAAATGCAATGAGAGTCTATACTCCAGAATAGCTTTATCTTGTTACATTTAGAGAGGTCTGGAAGCCAACCAGTACCATCATAGTTCTCCATGAGTAAAATGGCATCGCAATCCTGAGATATTTGGTCAAAAGGGATAGAGAAATTAGCGTATCCTAATCCCCATACGATACAGGTATGTCCTTGGCGCTCAAAAGCTCTTTGTAGATTAAGAGCTTCTCTGAATATCCAGTTTGCAGGGTGCCGACCCTTTTCTTGTATAATTATAATTTTCATTATATATCCTTTATATTTTAACTTATTCGAACTCATACCTGTATTCAAAATGACATGAATTATTATTTATTTCGTATATAGGCTGCAGCTTAATCCTCTTACCAGATAGATACAAGGCATTAAGGTCACCTGGAGTATATAAACTACCGTGCCTATTAGGGAAAGTATCTTGAACTCTATTACATGGTATATTGATAGTCTTTGACTTTTCAAAGCACATCATAAAAGAAGGAGTATCCATATATTCCCCCATATGCCCCTCGAACTCATTAGGGTTTTTATACTGACCCTTTTCTACGCAGTTAAGCATGTCTCTTGTTCTATATATGTTACCATCTACAGACCATACATAAGAAAAATCCCCATCACTAACATACCTATTATACCGATTGTTTACTATGTTTGGTACTCCAGTATGTCTACTTACCGGATAACAGTATTCAGTATTTCTTCCTAATCTGGTAGATAGAGCAAAGACATTTGAATCTCCATAAAACTCATTTATAAGATCTATCTCCACTAAAGGTTCTTTTAGTATATTGTCATCCACAAAGAACATTGAAAGAGGATACTCAGGAGTAGGGGTATAAAGATAGTTGAGATTATTCTTGAAGTCACTTTCACTGTAATATGTACAAAAATCAAGAATGTTGTATGCCACTAGTTTACTATATCCATCCATATAGGAATCAGTACTAGCTTTATACAATATAGATATTTTGTGAGGTATCCTCATATTGTCTTTTAAACTTCTTAATAAAGCATCCAATTGGCATGCTCTATCTCGACTAAATATAATAATGTTAATCATATTACCTCATGTATAGTAATAGTATAAGGGTGCATCAATTAAAAGAGACTTGTTGAAAGTATGTAGTAAACTCATACAGAACTCGTAATCTTCTGTTCTGTGCTTGAATCCTTGGTCATCACATAAAGTCAGGTCTTTTACGTCTTTCCACTGAATCTTCTCAAGTACCGACCTTCTTATGGAAGTTGCTCCTACATGTATAAGTGGAAACTTGAATCCTAAATTATCCCCATAGGACCAAGTTACCTTTGTACATTCTTTTAGGTCACCACTTGGAAAGTATCGTTTATATATTGTATTTGACTCTACTGTTTTAACGTCCTCATAGTTAACTCTATGCTCGTAAGTAAAGGCACTATGAAAATAGGCACTATTTAGATGAACAATATCCATTTCTTCAAAAAATCTACTTATATGTTCTACTCTTTGAAAATGAGGAAGGTCATCCGCATCCTGATAAATAATGATATCTCCAGTAGCCACCTCAGAAGCACGCTGTCTATTAGGCCCAGGCCAGTGTTTATCTACTACCCCTGTTATCTTGAACTCATTAAATAAGGTAGGACCTAACTTCTGTACCTTCTCTAGTTCATCTTGTTGAAACATATGAATCTGAGAAATACCTAGAATAACTTCATCTGGTTTCTTAGAACAGCTCGCAGTAAAATTAAGAACATTACAAAGCTTGTAAAAATCTTTAGGGGCACAAGGAATTACCATTGATACTTTCATATTATTTTGCCTTTGCTAAAAACTGAGTGTTAAAAATATTCCAAAGATTGTTCTCTGTCTCATTATCCCCATTACGATATAAAGACAAAATATCCCTTACAATATGTTTAAGTTCGTCATCTGACTTTTTTTGTTGTACTGTTGCAAAAACTTCTACCCCACAATTAGGAAAGTCACTATTTGGGTCTCCATATTTTCTAACCTCTTTGATTGTATACCCTAACCTGCTCAGAGTATATTCAAGAGTTTCAGACGACCACCCATTTATGTGATATGCCCACTTAGCTTCATGAGAGCCATACATATATCTTATAGTCCTGAATTTTTTTTCTATACTCCCGTTCAACATAGCCCTACATAGAGCATCAATATCTGGGAGGTCTATAAATAGTCTTCCACCAATATCTAAAGCTTTAGTCCATCTATAGAGTAATACCATACTATCTATATAGTTGAAATGCTCAAAGAAATGACGAGAACGAATTTCCTCGCAAGGTTGATAATTCATAGTTAGAATATCCGCATATATATCTGCTCTTAACGATTGCTGTATAGTATGCTCTGTTGGAGGAAAATCTACATTCACATACCCGTTTAAATATGTCCCACCACAACCTAAATGATATTTCATATACTTTACCTCAAATCAAAGGATGTAAACACCTAATATAACAGTCTTCTATTTTTCGCACTACTTTTTCTTGTTCGAAATTTTCTAAAGCATGTGATCTTGCCTTTCTACCTATCTCCTGTCTCATTTCTTTATTTGATACAAGATAGCATAGAAATTGATAATACTGCTCTTCATCGCTTGCTACAAAGCCTCCATCTGAAATAGTCTCTATCTGACCATTATTAAACTTTGATATATGACTTATGATTGGGATACCGTACATCATAGCCTGTGCTATTGCAGTGCTTTGGATCTCACCATCTATTCTGTAATGAAGGTAAATATCCAATGTCCTATGAAAAGCTTCAATGGTTACATCATCAGATGTTTGAGGCATAAGGATGACGTTAGGTATTCCTCGCGCCTCAGCTTTGAACTCATCACACGGAGCAATAACAATATAGTAGACTTTCGGATTAGAATAAACCAATCTTTTAAATGCTGCTATGGCTATAGGATCGAATCCTCTAGGGCGACCTATACGACCACAAACTATAGCATCTTCAGGTATATTAAATTCTTTTCGAAAGTTTGGTCCTTTTAGCTTTGCTTCCGGGACTGGATTGGCGATAATCGCATCTGAAGCTTTACGAATCTTTGCATTATAATCACAAAGACTAATACTTTTGTCCATGTATCCTGAAATGTCAGTAGCAGCAAAAATATTAGTTTCTATCTGAAGAGGAGCAAGCCTCATATTAAAAGGCCACTCATAATAGCCTGACCGACAGAAATGAATTATATCAGGTCGTACTCTTTTTGCTACTTCATGAAAATCTGTCCATAAAGGAGTGTACCCGCATTCAGGTCCTGTTTTCTCTTTGCTACGTTTAAAAGGTATTAGGTGATCTCTATCCATAAACTTCCCTATCTCAGGTAATCTACTATTATCACCCTCATCCCAGTACATTATAAAAGGTTCAAATATATTCCTATTTAAAGAATACACAATATTTTCATGAGCACGAGCAGTTCCGGCATAATCCCAGTGATGAGTATAGTATATTATCTTTATCTTACTCATATCATTTCCTTGTCGTCATTGTTGGCATCATTATTAATCCCGCATTCCTTTACTTGGTCAAAAAGAGGCATAGTCCAGGATTCTTCCCAATCTCCCTTAGGAATTATACTTATATCTTTATCTGACATCTTCTTTTAGTCCCGCTTCATACGCCTCTACCCAAGAGGGTTCTTTGTCATAGTCTATTTCCCCATTATTTACAGGGCAGCTATCAGGAGTCCCTTCATAACAGGCATGTGCCGTAATACTACAAAAATCAGGCGCTCCCTCGCCACTAAAAACACAAAGTTTGCAGTCTCCACACTTCATAAGTCCAATGCGGCCTTGATTTGATTCCACGTATTCTCCTTATTGAATCTATATTTGAATGTATTAAAGGCATTATCAGATAGCCATCTCTTATAGGGTTCATTATCCTTTATTTCAAGGAGCTTTGTTGCAGCATCATTAAAGCCACCACCATGATAAATAGCATTAACCCTGTTAAGTACATATTCATTTATGCCATTACTATCCATACAAAAAACAACACATCCACTAGACATGGCCTCAGCAGGAGGGAGAGGAAATCCCTCAGATTTTTCATAGCCATCGTATATTCCAGGTGCAAAAGACACAAAGTATTCTGCAGTCCCCAATATCTCAGCCACCTCTTGTTGGGTGCCACATGCCACAACAGTACTAAAACCAAGAGATTCAAAAGACTTTTCGATTCCTTCAATATAGTGCTCTCTATGCTTAAGAAAACATACCCTATTCTTTATCTTCTCTCTTGGATAAAATACTTCCTGGTCTACAAAGTTGTTCACCATCTTAGATTGGACTTTGTAATTATATAGGTAGTAGAAATGACTATGATGCCCGATTGTGATAAATCGCATTTTCAACATCAATGGCATATACTGCTCATTGAGAGGATAATAAGGTTGAGCACAATCCTGAGCATAGTAATAAATCTGTGATAGATGTAGACGCTGTGTCTGAAGAATATCTGGTCCCCAGTTATGCACTATCTTATTCTCGGGATGGTCTTCTATCTGAGCAAAGCTGCAAGTAGGAACTGTAAAGTTCCAATATCCCATGCAGGGATTCCCTGGACCATTAGCAAGGATAGCATCATACCCATGGTCACAAAGAAACTTAGTCCACTGAGCTGCTACCTTTATACCGCCATTATTCAATATATTAGGAACGCATATATAGATTTTCATATACTACCTTACCATTATTCCACTTCTAATTACATTATTACACATCTCATCTACATACCCATTTAATAGATGAACGTTCTGTGCTGCCTCAAAATAAAAGTTTCTTAGGCGTTGCCAAGTATCAGTGTTAGGTGAGTGCTCGTGTTTTATTTTAACATCACCCAAATAATGACATAATCCCATTCTTCTTACCAGGTTCATCCAAACAGTATCTATGAAATCCACGGGGAAGAGTTCGCACATGAAGGGCTTTCCCGTTGCTGCTATAAGTTTTCTTGTGGTAAATAGATTCACACAGAGATTGTCATGTTGGCAGTAGTCATCATCGCAGTACACCATACCAACTCCATCTATCTCATTAATCTTGTTCAGAATTGCTGTATCGTACCCTTTGGTAGTGAATACCATATCATCACCTACCATAGATACCAGGATTTGAGGACTGTTAAATTTTGTTTGGTCATATAGTTGATTGAAAAACTTAGCAAGACTGGGTGGGAATGTATTTGTAGTTAGGACATGATAATCGCAGGTAATGTCTACAGGATTTTTGAAGTATTCTTGAGATTCTTCATCATCCTCATTAATAAGGATAGTTACGCAGATATTTTTTATATCGTCTGCCTGAGCTATAGCAGACCGAATAAATTTCAAGAAACGACCACACTTGATTCTGCGGTAGGTTGGAATGAGAAGATTAATTCGATTATAAAAACCCATATAAGATCTCCTATTATATTTAAGTGTGTGATAATGTAATAAATGGAAATACTTTTTTAAAGGACTAAGTAAAAAAATAGCCATCCAATTCTTCGGGCTTTAACTGACCTCTACAGGCCCGCACTTTCCAATCAGCATATCCAGAGTTCTCCTCAAAAGGGTGAAATAATTCAATTTCTAATACGACAGGCATTATTAAATCATTATTAGAAAGATCTAATGCCATATGCCCGTCGTCAGATCCATATTTAGAAAAAGCTCTATATCCGTTAAGCATATCCCATGTAGTAAATTGTGTTATTAACACACCTCCAGCGCTGCCCTCATTTCCGTGCCGATATCGAAGGGTAAACTCTCCTACTTTAATTTCAAAAGGATCTTTGTCCAAAACGTGGCAACAGTTACCAGTTTGTTGAGAACATAATGCCCCTATTTTCTTATCTCCTATATAGGTTTCAAATACCTCTATGAACTTAAGTACCCAATCTGGGTCGGTCACTATCATATCAGAATCAAAACTAATTACATAATCTATCTCTACAGCTATACACTCAACCATAATATTAATTATCTTTGGTTTACCGATATTGGTTTTGCTCTTAAATACCTCATACTGTATATCTTTATTAACAAAATCCTGTTTAATACTATCTATATACTCCATTAGGTCAGGGGAAGCGCCGTTTACTCCAACATAAATAAATAACTCAATATTTTTAATATTAGTTAGTAACAAACTATTTAAACTATCTTTTACTTTATTAGCTCTATGATATACTGGGATAAATATGCCAACTTTTTTCTTAATCATACCTCACCTTATTGAAAAGTCTTCATGCTGTAATGTTAGGTTTGGATTATAATAGGGGTCTTTATAATTCTGGCAATCCCATTTATTTTGCATGTATTGGACAGATTTAGCAAAATCTGGGTCTTTATAATTATCTAACCCTCTTGATACAGATTCATAATGGTATAAAATAGCATGTGGGTTGTAGACTATCTTATGACCTTTTTTTCTAAGCTTAAGACATAAATCCACATCATTAAATGCTTTTGGAAGATTTGTGTCAAAACCCCCCACTTCTCTAAATACTTTTCTATCTACCATCATACAAGCCCCGGTTACTGCGCTTACATTATGAGTTATGTGCGGTCTTGAAAAATACCCTGGATGTCCATTATCTAAGTATTTATGTGAATGCCCTGCAACCCCATTTATTCCACCTATTCCAATTACAACTCCTGCGTGCTGTATCGTCCCGTTCCGGTATAATAGCTTAGCACCGCTTGCTACAACCCCATTCTTACCAATATGCTGTGAGAGTTGCTCCAACCAATCTGATGTTATCACCTCCGTATCGTCATTAAGAAAAAGAAGTAAGTCATAGGAGTCATCCACAGCACAGTTATTCATATCTGAAAAATTGAATGGCTTATCATATCTAACGATATCAATTAAAGGGTATGAGGATGCCTCCAAAGATTTAAGATATTCTCTAATTTCTTCATTATTATCATTATCTATCACAGTAATATGGTAGTTTGGATACTGTGATTGTCTAACAGAAAATAAACAAGATTCTAAATAACTATAATTGTTCTTAGTAGGTATAATAATCTGAATTTTTCTGTTACCTGTATTTAGGTAGTTTACTCTATATGTCCCTGGAAAGATACCACTATATACACATCCTTTATTCTTTGCATTTATCCTACGACTTATTGCTTTCAAAGCACTAATATGTGCATAGGGCTTGCTATTGATGTTACCTGCCGCTGATCCATCTACGATCCTCCAATGATAAAGAATCTTCGGTATATGTACTATATCTTTCTCATCTATTGTGTCCGTTACTCTCAAAGCCAGCCCGTAATCCTGAGATCCCTCATAAAGGCCCGTAAAACCACCAATATTTTCTATAGCGCTCTTTTTATATGTAGCTAAGTGACATATATAATTCTGAGAGAGGAGCATATCAAGAGACCAGTCAGGCTTATAGAAGGGCTGTACAAAAGTATCTTTACCTTGAACTTTATCCTCATCTGTATATATTAGCTTTGCTGTAGGATTTTCATTTATAGATTTGACGACTTCTAAAAGTGCATCTGGTTCCAATAAATCATCATGGTCTAAAAAAGAGACAAATTCCCCAGTTGCCATTTTAAGAGCTTCTGCGGAGGTACTTGATATCCCTCGGTTCTCAGAGTTTATTTTTACTTTGATTCTGGAGTCATTGTTAATCTTTTCAAGATAAGACCCTATTGACATATCATTTGAGCCATCATCAACAAGGCATAATTCCCAGTTATCATACACTTGAGACATTACCGATTTTACAGTTTCTCTCAAGTGCTTCAAATCTGGCTTATATACTGGAACAAGAACACTTATCAGAGGACGATTCTCTATTGAAATTTCTTCTTTAACTTTAGCTGCTAATTTAATACAGGGTCCTGCAGTATTCATCCAAAGAGCAATAGGCCCGTATCCCTGTGCATACTTTATATCAAAATATATCGTCAGTGTTTTATGTATAGTAACTTTTTCATCAAATGATAAACGTATAGGAGCATTATCTTTTATTTGAAGGAGGTCTATAGCAAACTCAATAAATCTCTCTTCTATTGCTACCTTTATTAAAAGAGTCCCTTCATGCTGTCTTTTATATGTTGCAAATAATAAGTCTATGTATTCTAACGTAGCCTTATCATCTACTTCAATATTTAAAGCCAGCTCATCTCTCAAACTAAGAGGAATAGTATTACTATTAATATTATTATAAATAATTTTTACTTTATCTACTATGTACTTTTTCATAGTACCTCACTCAATACGATTTTTAATAAAGAGGTCGAAGCTTTCTACAAGCTTCTGAAAAGATACGTTCTCCTCATACTCATTACTCACAGTTAGAACTGGAGATTTAAGCAGCCCTTTAGTTGCAAGATAGGCATTCCGTATACCATCCAATCTATCTTTCGGGACTTCAGAATCTCTACGAGTATAGCATACTTCTACTGGAGTATCTACAAAGATATACAAGTCAGGCTGGATAAAGATTGAAGTGTCAAGGTATAGTTCTGTAGCAAAACCAAGGCAGGCTGGCGAAAACAAAGTTGAGTATGCTAATCCAGTCCATATATAACGGTCACATATAACATTTTTACCTGCTATTGTCTCCTGATGGTTCAACCTGGACTCGAAAAATAAAGCTTCTCGTTTATACTGATTTTTGTACTCCGGGGAATTCAGACGATCAGCCTCCTCTGTTGTGAAAAGAGGTTCTTTCGTCCAAACAAAATCACCAAGATGGGGATCTATTTTAAGGAGTCCAAACTCATCCCGGTATTTGTTATTGAGATACTCCGCGAATTTAACTGATAGTGTGCTTTTACCGCTGCCATCAATTCCTTCAAACACTATAAACATATTATCTCTCCTTTATTTTATAATCTATAAAGAGGGGCTTATGCCCCTCATACTTATCTTATTTTGAGGATATCAAAGTAGAATCTACCTTATAGGCACTAAATAGCTTTTTATATACCTCATACTTTTTTTCTACCGATGGTACAAAGGCTTTTGTTTCCTCTGATAACTTGTCTTTGTAGCTCTGGTAGTAATATGCCTGATAAGGCCCCCCATTATACGCTGCTAGTACCATACTACTGGATGAATACTGAGCATATAAAACGTCTAATAATTTAGCTGCAAGCTTAGCATTTATACGAAAGTTATATAATAAGGTATCACGATAAGTCATGTTAAAGCTTTCGCACAAAAGTCTCCCTGTTGCAGGCATAATCTGGAATAACCCTATTGCCCCTGCTTTACTTAAAGCCCCCCTATTAAATGTTGATTCTACGCCACTTAAAGCGAACATAAATAAAGGATCTATCGTGGGGTACTTCTCTGCTTCATACTCAATTGCTTCCGCCATATTATATGCTAGCCCAACCTCTGGTTTTATCCTTGCTTTTTCCCATTCGTAGGTTATTTGTTTTGTCATAAACAAAATTAACTTTTGTCTCTTAGATGCCCAATCAACTGTAGATAAAAGAAATTGATTAGTTTCTGTTTGCTTTTGTCTTTGCTCTTCCTGAGTTCTTGATATCTGATGTATTTGGTTCTGTAGATGCTTATAAAACTGAACCGTCAACATCGATACTGATATTGTGATCACCGTACATGTTATTAGTACCGACCACTTTACTAAACTAATCTTCTTCACATATGAGGTCACACTGGTGACCTTAGAATTCAATTTAACCATAATAGCTCCTCTCACTAAGGCATGTCGTCTCTCTTAGCTCCTTTTTGGACACTTAATAGCTTCCCTTCCGCCCAATACTCTATGTCCCCATTTGGGTACTGAACCGCAGGACCACCAACCCGATGAAGCTTTCCATTTTTGAACCATGCTTTATAGCCATCTCTATGGATTTCAGCGGGACCTTGTTCTCTGTGTAGCATCCCATTAACTATCCAAATAGTCTTTGGGCCTAAAATATACCGTCCATTAGGAAGTTTAGGGTTTATACCCAAACTAAGAGAGACCTGAATCATACAAACTATCCTATCTATTTAAAAAGGAAGAGCCAAAATTAGCTCTTCTCGTACTTCATGTTATTGTTATATTTTCCATTTAGCTTCGGGCTCAAAAGTACCCTCATTAGCAAGACTATAAGAAAAAGGCTGTCCATACCCTGACTTACGGGGGTCTTGGTTCACTTCTTCAGGTTTATACCCCCAGTTTAAGCATTGCCCAGCATGCCAACAATAGATATCTTTACAGAAAGCAATTTTATACCCTTCTTTCTCTAATAGCTCACTAACTAACCCGTCATCACCGTAGGCCCCCAATTTTTGTTCTATCTTATTTATAATTTTAACCATAGCCTCTCTTCTACAGACTTTTAGGGTATTGCCTATCGCTTTGCAATACACGATATCATCTAATATCTGATAAGGTGTTTGAAGGGCTTGAGGAGGGAGCTGAGGAGATAGCATAGCCACCTCAGGGTGCATATCCATTATAGTAAGCATTCTACTAAGCCACGAGGGAGATAGCTTTGGAGGAAAGATGTCATTATCTGTAATGCAAAAATAATCATTATCTGACTCAACCATAGAATTAAAGACTAGTTTATTATAAAGACATCCAGTATTACGAGAATCTAATATTAATGTAGAGATTTTACCCATACCCAATAAAGCATAAAGTCGGTCCTGAACATTTATAGAGCTACCATTATCATATACTACAATCTCAAAAGTCCCAGGCTCTGTTCGTTCATGTATTAAATTTATAGATTTTAAGGTAAATTCTATACGATTCCAGCTAGTCATAAATATCTGAACTTTTTTAGTTATAGTCATATATATGCATACTCCATTTTTACACTTTATCCAATATAGCAACGTCACTAATACCCAGGTTTCTTATTACTTGCATGGCCCTATGAGAATACGTATGGTTCTCTAGTACATGCTTCTTAGCTGAGTCAGCAATCATCTTTATACTCATAGGGTCCTTTAATAAGTCCTGAATAATTCTGTGCATACCCTCAACGGTATCGTCATAAGAAGCATAATGCACGTTCTCAGTAAACAAGGAGTCCAACCCATTGTCTATTTCTGTTCTTGGATATAGAGGCACGCACCCAGCACAAGCGGATTCAAAAATACGAGTACCCAAATTATGCGTAACTGGTCTATCAAACATTATTTTGATCCTATTCTGTGCTTCATTATACTTATCTCCATAAATAGTACAGGCTCGAAGAAACTTATAGTTGATTGTTAGAAAGTCGTTAAACTCATCCCGGCTGAAATTCTTTCTTTTCAGTGTCCTATTATAGTTTCCCACAAAACCCAAATCATAGGGTCTATCAAAAACATTAACTATGTCTCTATGGACACGAGGATTACCCGCCTCTGGTAGCCATTCAAATCTGAAGGCATCGCCTTTAACTTTCTCCCTTAGTGTTTGCACATCAACTTTACTTGCCAGAAAAATACGATCAAAGCAATTAGCTATCGATTCATAAATGTCTGGGCCTACTATATGAGAATCCCATGAATATAATACCCTAGGATATAAATACCAAGGTATCGTTTTTGCATTATATCTAATCTCTACAAAAAAGTAGAGGTCGAACTTCGGAGGTATATGGTCTATCTTATCATACGGTATGACTTCTACATCACAACCTAAATCTATAAATCCGTCACGCCAATGATCACCATATGAAAGATACGGGTCAGGCAACGTGGAGTTTATTACGGCAACTCTAAATTTTCTATATAGCATCTTATCTCCTTAGTTTTTGATATTAATGAATTATTATATTGATATTCTTTTAATCGAAAACTCTACAGGATCAAACTTTATAAATGTTTTAAAACCAAATCCCAGCCCGATACTGGGTACTCCTTCGTATTCTGTAATAGAATCATAGTGGTGATGCCCAAAGAAGTACATTTTAGGTTTAACTATATTAATTAGTTCATTTATAAGTGGTTGTCCCATGTTTCTCTTTCCCTCCCCCTTTATATAAGGAGATGGAGCTTCATGAGTAATCAATATATCTATACCTCTATCTAAGTTGACAATCAAATCTTTCACTTTATCAAAGTCTTCTTTTACAAAATGCCTTCTTCGTTCGCCACATAAGTCTTTTCGCTTTTTGTCGTAGTAGGAAGGTGAATAGTTTCCTCCTAACCCAAGTACTCTAATACCGCAGGGGCCTACATCTACATACCCACCATTTTTAATATGATATAAATTATTAAGATAATTACCATTATCCATCTTTTCTATCTCATCCCAGTTCTCATGATTACCTGAAATAAAATAAATAGGTTTAGGAGAAGCCTTATATATTTTAGTCTCTCCTCCAAAGTCTCCTACCTGGACCCATGTATCAATTTCTTTATGCTGTTCCATTCTATCGAACAACAAATCAAAATTGCCGTGTATATCACCAATAAAACCTATCATTATTTATCCTGTGCTGATACAATAGTGCTTGATTCTTCTAAAGACCCTATCATATCTATTTTAAGTAAACTCTTCATATCCAAGTCTTCACAAATAGATACGTCTTTTATATCTGGAGTATAATCTATCGGATTAGGTTCTACCCATCGTTCTACATAGTATCTATTCTGCGTCAGTATAGGCATAGTGGAATCTTTTACCCACAAAGTCCTAAGTGCATTAACCTTGTGTACATAAAACTTACTCTTATAAAAAGCTACTCCTCTTTTGTACTTTGCTTCAAGGTCATTATAGTTTACACCCTTTTGGAGCATCAACATATCCTGCATCTCACTGCAGTTCTTTCCCTGTAACTCATTATGAGAGAAATGAGACTGAGCTAAAGAATTGATAGCATTACGCTCACTATCCCTCTGCCTGTCCAGAAAATAGTCTAAAACTTCTTCCCGAGGGAGGGAAAATACCCGACAATCAAATGCTGCCGGACCTTTATTAAGAAATACTTCGGGCATCTTTAATAAGCTAGCCTGAATGAAAGCCCCCGTGCATATGGAACTAAGCACGCTAATCATTTTAGATAGTCTATAATCGAACCAAGCTTCTGTATCGTGAGTGGCATAATCTACAAGTAACAAAGATATCTCATCTGATTGTGTATAACCAAATCTACAGCCTTCGACAAGCTTACAGCATCTATATGCTGTATACTCCATTATGCTCCTAAAATCTTCATCAAAAGGACGCTTCATTCCTTGTGTATAAGTATGGAATGCCTTCCCATCTAATCTTGCAATTATCGGTATTCGCCTAGGTAGGCACACATCGGTAACTAACTCATAGCGTTTTAACCTGTCATTCATTTTTACCATCCTTACTCTTATATACGTTAATCAAAAGTTCTCCAAATAGCAGTAGACTATTTACTAAAAATTGATTGGATCTCTGCTTCTTCTGATGCTTGTTCTTCGGCATATTCCCTTGTATTTATAGCCTGACAAGGAGCCTCAGTTATACCATTATCTTCAGCCTCAATAATAATAACACTATTTGGGTCTTGGTCCTTGAAGTTGCACTCTTTTATAGCTTTCTTAGTAGAAAGCAAAGCATTCAAACTTTTTTCTATCAGGTTATTATCTATAGATGTAGATTCAAGCAAGCATCTCTCAATAATATCACATACATCTACTTGAGTCAATCTATTAGTTAGTGCCTTCTGTAATAGGTCTTTATTAATATCCTCCCAAGATACTAAAAAACATTCCGATGCCTCTTTGTGAAACTGCCTTAGTTCTTTATGAAACTTTGTTCTCATGATTTGATAGACCTCAGTTTGTTCCAAAGGAGGATGTATCATCATAACTTGGTCAAAACGCCCTGGACGATTTATCAAAGAATAATGAACATTACTAGTATCGTTTACTGATGCTATAAAAGCGACATTCAGGTCCCCACGTACAGCGTCTATTTCGTTAAGGAAAATACCTAGTCTCTCTGTCTTTGATTTAAAATTGTAGGAATCTAAATCCTCAAGAACTACAATACAAGGCTGTATACAACGTATAATAGAAAAAACTTCTTTAATTTCTTCTTTATACTCAAATTCAGAAGGAGATAAATAAATAAAGGGGTATTCTCTAATCATATCCTCCAGCTTCAGCACTATAGAAGTCTTACCTGTCCCAGGGAGACCAACTAAAGCATAGCCTCTCTTCTTCCCTATAGCAAGAACCTTCCTTATCTCAGTAGCTAACCCGTGAACATCAAATTGATTAATGCCCTCTTCGATAACTATCCTTTCTCTAGGTATCAACCCGGTCTTGTATATCAGAACATTGTTCTTGATATCAAAACTCTTAATAAATTCCTTTATAATAGAAATCCTAAATTCTATAGTCTTCTTTTTAGATATAGTCTTATCAGCTATTCCGTATATAGAAGACTGGTATAAAATAATACCGAAGTCATTGTTCTTTACCTCAAGATACCATACAAGTTTTGTATTACCAATCTCTATTAATATGAATACCTCAGTGGTCTTCTCCCCCAAAGACTTTGGATCTATAGGTTCAAGTGTAGTCCCAAAATACCCCAGTATCTTAAACCCTTCTGTTTTAGGCTTATTCAATATCCAAGCGACTACCTCTCTTCCAATTTTATCTACATCATAACTAGCTATGTAATCATAGTTCTCTAAAGAAAGACCAAGTAACGTTAGAATCTTAAATAGCTGGTCATCATATGTAGTATTTTTATCTTGCCTATTTAGAAACTTATTAACCCTCTTATATAGGTCATACGTAGCAATAGTACCAGGAAGTGTATATTTCAAAGCGTCAACAATGGATTGGTACTTTTTCTTCTCTGGAAGTAGCTCACCAGCAAAGTCTAAGACAGTATCCGCTAATTCTATTAGGAATCGAGGTCCGCCGTATTCTTCAAGAAGAAAGTTAGCAAGGGCTAAAATTTTATTTGATTTAGAAGTAGGGGAAATATGGTTTTCTGCTACTTTCTCATCATCACTATCCTCTCTTTTTCTAAGCTCGCCAAATAAGGATGCCAAGGTCTTCCCCCTTTTTGCAGCCTTTCTTTTTTTATCCAAAGTTTGTTTTATTTGAGAAAAAAACGTATCTGCTACAGAGGTTCTATTCAAGGAGGAGTTCTTTACAGTATCCATAAATCCCTTTCTTTGTATAAAGAATAGCTATGTAATGTACTATTTGGTTATAACTTTTTAAATTGAAATAATTTCACTATTTAGAAACATGTAAAACTGCCCATTCCGTAAGAATAGCTGAAGTAATACCACAAATGAAAGCTATGTAGGGGATATTCTGTTCTGCCCAAGAGCGCTTTACTTCTTTTCTGAGCCTCTTGATTTCACCCTGGTACAGCTTCTCAGCTGCTAAAGACTTATCATAATAGTCCTTACATAGAAACTTAGAATAGTCTAATTCAAGGCTGACTCTTTTATAAGCTGCTTCATAGAAGATATATTGTACTGCATTCTTTTCACTGATAAGGACTCCAGGAGGCAACATAGAAGTATCTTTTCCTTCTATGTATTTACCACCAAAGAGAGGCTTTGCTTTGTACCCCAAAGCGTTTTTGTTAGCTAAACTATCCGGGAGTGCGGGTAGCGATAATCCTATACTATCTAGATTCATGTACTTAGGCATGAAGCTGTACGGTTCATTGATAGTTTGTTTGGGAGAGCACCCTATGAAATAGAGCATGATTAATGATATCAATATATATTTTAACATATGCCTCACGCTGCTGTTCGAAGTTTAATCTGCATAAAAAACAACACCTTTTTCGGATTTTCCGCTTTTAGGGCCATCAGGTTGGCAATTTTCTTTAACATATAAAGAAGACTCATCAAATACTGAATCAACACATCCCCAATATTCATGATCTGCCCTCACTACACAAATAAGGTCCCCATGTTGTTTTTGAATATCCGATAACTTAGCGATTACTTCTGATATGTACATTTTATCTCCTTAAACTTTTTATTTCTTACAATATTTGCCGAATATTATTTATACCTCACCCATCTTTTTAAGTGGTATAGAGTTCAATATAGTTATTTTCTCTATTTTTTCTACTTTAACAAGGAGAATTTCTGGTTTACTACCAATAAATCCTCCTTTATCCTTCAAAAAGTGTTTTGAAGCTTTCTTGTACTCTACTCTTGCTTTCCTTAGTGACCCCTCATGCGCCATCCAATATCCATCATCTTCTGGCCCATCAGTACATACAATAGAATAATACTTTTCTTTCTTATTTAGTTTCATGGTTACCCCAACATATCCGCTAATTGTTTGAGCCTTTCTTTTTGATCCTCTATTTGCTTAATATCTTCCAGCTTCTTAACTACCTGAGCTTGCTCAGTCTTAGCGGCTGCTGTTTTAATTGCCGCTATGTGATTAGTTTCTGTAAGGTCATCTCTAATTTTACTAATAGCCCCAGTAAGAGCGTCCGCTTGGCCATGCTGCCTGCCTTGATCGCCTTTTCTTTTATTTACCAATATAAGAATCAAGACAACAGTTGCAGGAACCAATATGATAGCATATTTCCAATATTTCTCTACAAAAGGATTCTTACGAAAAACAAATAACATAATACCTATGATTAATACAATAATAAGTCCGAGTATCTCCCAGGACATACTTCCTCCTATTTATGATTTCTTCTTATCTTCATTACCTTCCAGCAGATTATCTTTTTCAGTTTTTTCTGATATACTGGAACTAAAGATACGGTCCCATCTTTTTCTGAACTCTTCATGGCTACAACGTTCTTCATCCATTGGTCTCCTATCGCTTCCTTTACCCATTCTTACTCCTCACTTTCAAAGTCTTGATAATTAGCAACAACTGTTGTAGCTGCGTCTTTTCTGTATTCTATCTTATGAAGAGTCTCACCACAAGAAGTAAGCATATAAAAAGCCTTCTTCACACCCTCTATCAAATCCATCTCTTCCTCTTCAGGATTTAAAATCAAATGAAGCATTTGAGAGGTAAATCTTTCGTCATGGTGCCCTCTAAGCGCGTCTTTTAGTGCTTTTATAAAAACATCATAAGAGTACACGCTCACTTTGTTTAGGTCGCAAGAGTTATCCTTTTCATCCTCATTTTTTTCAAAAGTTTCTAAGACTTCTTTGAGTTTCGGAGCTAAGAGATCATCGAACCAATCATAAACTGAGTATCCCATATTATTCCTCCTTCTTTAAGTTATCCGCCTTTTTATGTGACTCTTTAGTATAATAGGAACATTTGTCTTTTGACTTTGGAATTTTCCCTGTTATATCCAGTATAGTACAATCTCTATGACGCATACAATCTTCATAAGGACACTTAGCCATTACTCTTTTACCTCCAATGACTCTTTTATATTTTTTAAATGTAGATACTCTACTACTTTATCTGAGGGCAAAGAACGTATATGCTTTTCCCAATCTTCCTTCTTAACTCTACCGTCCATAATAAAGAACATAAGGGCGGAGTTAGTCATACCCTTAACAGTTAGAGCATATTCCTTCCTGGTTTCAAATACCTTTCCCTCAATAGAATCTATATCAGCTTTTACCTTACCTAAATAGGTATTGAAAGCATCAGTGATAACATCGAAGTATGTTTTGTACTCCGGGAAATAGGACAGGAACTCTTCCTGCTCATTAAGCATGACAAGCGCTAAAGCCCTTTTCTTATTTATGTCACCATTATTTTTGAGGTGATGCACAGCTACATAGGCCGGGCCTTTGATTTTTATTCGATTCCAATTAGCATCTACAACCACATAGCCCTCTTCAGAGAAAGGCAAGGCAGCTGCCATAGCCAGAACATCTTCTGGGGCCTTGAACCCATAAGACTTAGGCTTAGGAACCCCAAGGTCGATATCTAACTCTTCGAGAGTTCTGTTATCTCTAGTTCCCGTGTGGGTTATAGCAATGTCTTTATATGGCACAACCACTCGATTGTAAGGTCCTACTAACTCAAACATATGCGTATAATCTTTATTTAAAGCTTCAAAGTCTAAAGCTCTTTTATTTGCGCCTTCCATAAACAAATCATAGAAAGTATTGTATCTGACATCTAAATCGTTCTGTAAGGTACAATCTTTTGCATCTATCATGGACATGGTAGATACTCTCCACTCTGGTTCGTACCACCAAAGCTTTATCATGGAACCATCTATTTTCTCCTGTACTCGCGCAGAGCCCCAATCAAGTACCGCTGCCTTGGATTCCCCGGCATTCCAGAATTTGGTAAAAGGAAAACATAGAACTTTCCAGGTATCCTTCTCTAATACGATTCCACGGCATTCCTGTACTAAAGGAATATTGAAATCGGATTCGATTTGATTGTACATAAAAAGTACAAAGTTACCCTTCTCCCGTATGGTCATACAATATGGTTCTGCTTCCAGAACCTGCTTCCAATCATAAGGATGCTCATTTAAAAATTTAAGTATCTCAAGCATTATTTAACTCCTATTCCTTTGTCCAGTTCTCACGATAAAGTATTAGTAGCTGTGCTATTTCTGGTAAGTCATTTACTATCATTGGTATGTTATAAAATGACTTTGTTTCCATAGCCTCAATAAGCATAGATACTGAAACTATGGCACGCTGTGCTACCCTTTTAAAATTTTCATCATATCTTTCAAAATTCACATTAGAAAATAGAGTATCATATACTCTATATTCCGTTTCTTTAATTTTTAAAAATAAACCTATTATATTAGCTATCCCATTACCCTCTATATGTAAGGACCTTAAGTATCCGATACTCCCTATCTCCAAAATTCTAAATCTACCTAAATAACTATAAATAATCTCTGTAACTTCTAATCCTTCTCTATGAGGCTCATAAGTATATATCTTGAATGTATCTCCTGTTACTGCGTTATTATCACCAAAGATTAGTTTGTTCGCCAAATAGTGAAAATAACTTGGTTTCCTATATTTTATTTCTTCCATTAGGTCTTTACCAAAGATCTTCACTGCATAAGATTCTCTTTTTCTCCTTCAACTGACCACACTCGAAAGCATGTTCAGCCGCTGCCCTACGAGAAAGAAAGTTTCCCATATCCGTTACAAAACCTTGTTCTCCATTTTTCAAAAAACCAAAGGGACGAGAGGTATCACATAGAATATTATTATGCCTACGTCCCTTATATACAATACCATCCTTACGTATTGCTGACTCCACTATCATTTTTTTCTTTCTCCAATTCGTAGTAAGCCTCTCCACATCTTTCCCTGTATAAAGCTTCATTATCCTCAAACTGCCACTTGTGATTTACCCATTTGCCAAGTTCTCTTGGATGAATATGTTCTACAACATCTCTCTCCATTTGCCGTTGCCCATACCCGCTTATTAGCCCACCACCTCTATTCATTCTAACGCTTCTTTTTTTGTTTCATACAAATTGTACTAAACTCTGTCTTCTTCCTAATAAACTTTATCCACTTCTTTATGCCATCATTAGCAAGGAGCTTTTCTAACGTATCAAGCTCTTTCCTGATGATGTAGTTCTCAAACATATTATGTATCTGGTCCCCACAATCGCAACATACATCTATAGTTAAGCTATCTCGGCACGGCTTTAGATGATGCTTTTCTTGATAAGGCTTTGGAGTACTCCTTCTACATATCTGACAACTTAACTCGTTATTCATAAAATAAGAATCTCTCTAATATACTTTTTGTAATAAGAAATGAAAAATCTAATTCAAATTTTCAAAAGCAGAGGGCTATCAGGCATCTTAAGAATTCCCAGTTTGCCTTATTTTATCTATCAAGTTGTTCATGAACTTAGCCGCTAAGAAAGCATGGCAGAAAGTATCCGTCTTTGGACAATAACACTTTAAAAGTATATCCTGCTCAGCCCCTTGTCGAGCTAGCGTCACAAATTCGTCTTTACGTGTTACCCATCTTTTTTTGAGTAACTCTAAATAATACATCTTATAAGCTTCTGGGCTGATTTTTCCAAATTTAACATCCAATACCATAGTCCAGTCATCGGGGGATAATACATGCCCAGGATTACTTTTTATAGTGATATCAATACCATTACTTTTCATCAAACCTTTAGAAAACATATCACCCTCAATATGTTGTTAGCCCGTCACCGCTATTTATGTTCTGCTCACATAGGTCTACCGTTTTTATCAAACCTATCTGGTAATTATTTATACATAGTTCGTAACAGCCTCTGTATATGGTCATAAACGCACTTATAGCTACCATAGGATGAATGAACAAAAGACGTGGCGTATCCTTGAATTCTTTATGGCATTTATAGAACCACTGGTCCTTTATCTTCATCTCATAGTCATCCACAAGAAGAAGTCCACCCTTCTTTAGAAGCTTCCAGGACAAAACCATATCCTCCAATACAGCGAAGGCTGTGTGATCTCCATCTACATAAACTAAATCAAATTTTGACCCTATCTGTAAAAGCCTCGGTAGTACGTTAATTGAGTAATCTTTATACAGAACATATCTCCCAGAATGCTCCTTCATATTCTGCTCAAATAGGGGGGAAGGATCAGGATCAATACAATGTATGGTACAACCATCTTCTGTTAATACACTATCTAATAGTTTAGTCGTTGTCCACCCTTCACAAACACCTATCTCAAGGAAATTAAGATTCTCTCTCCCAGAGAATCGTGTAACTATCTCTTCAAAATTTTCCCAATGGTCATGATTCCAGAACTCAAACTTAGTTGAGAAATCAAATTGGTACTCCATGTTAGCTCCTATACTTTTCTAAATATTTGAAAGTATCTAAAACATAATCATCTAAAATGTAATCTTTAGTTTCCAAACAGTACATTAGAAATAAAGCTACTCTAAATTCCCTAATATTGGTTAATTGACCTATAACAGTAGAGTTCATTTCTTCCTCTTTAATATTTTCTATATCCTCAGAGGCTTCATAAAGCTTATGCCTTATCCAAGTAAGCTTATGTTCTGGCTTAAGCTTTATAAATATACTCGTTAAAATTCTTCTATCCCTATCATCTATCTTATACTCAGGTAAACAATCGTATAAGTTTGTGTACATAAATAGATACCATCGGTACGTCCCTATCGTAATCGGCTCACGATATTTCAAACCCCATCTTACAGACAGCTCTTTCAAATATTCTGTGTCTTCATTATTTAATATCATATTAGTCCTGCCCACAATACTTAGGCTTTGGTAAATCTCTTTCATATGCCCCAAGATATACTTCCGGTACTCCTGTGACATTTATTCTACCTAAATTAGTATCTCTACATATTTTATAGTTTGGATTATATGTATTATCTAATAGCGATCCGATACACTTAGGGTCTTCAAAACACGCTATTATTTGGCCGCTCATCCATCCCCCGCGTATTAGAACATTCTTATACCCCTTCATACAAGAACAGAATTCTCCTCCGTGCTTGTACTCAGAATCCACAAGAAGGATATCTAAGGGAGTATAATCCCCATAAGCCTCTCTACTGAATCCTCTATCCGATCCACGGAAGTCTTGTATCTTGTATGGTATCCCAAGAGATTTCCAATAACGTTTATAACTCAAAATATCATCTCTCAGCTTTGGGAACATTAGCTCTTTCACATAAACTGGAATACCCTGACTATGTAGCCACTTTACGTTGTCTTCATATTTCTGTATATAAGATTTGACCCCGCCTATGATCTGCCTATGAAAAGTGAATCCTACTCTATGTATCCGATCTTTCAAAGGTAGAAGCTTTTCATAGTTCGCTCTATCCTGTAGCCCGTTCGTAAGCAGGTCTGCCTTCTCCAATCGTGTACTTCTCAGGAAGGAACAGATAGTGTTTGAGTTGCCTGGGATAAAGGGTTCTCCACCGTGAAAATGCACAATGATTTCAGAGGCATCGCTCAAATGGGTATCTCGGAAACGTACATAATCTTTGAAGGTGAATCTTTGTTTCTCTTCAAAGTTGGATTCGAAGTGCTCTGTATGATAACAGTAATAGCATCTTAAGTTGCAATCCTTTGCGATTGGATATGCCAAAAATATTTTAGACATAACTATATTCCTTAGTTAGTCTCCCAAAAGTCTTTCCTACTATATTTAGTTTAGGCATTTTTAAACATTCCTGTAGTTATATTAAATACTCAATAATATACTAATTGGCAGGTATAGTTTAAAAAGAAAAGAGGAATCTTACCTAAATAAAAAAGTTACTTACAATACTTGTGATTACCGCCATAACAGGCCAACCTATAACAACTATCAGGGCAAGCTGCTCATTGTCCACTGTTCTCATTATTCTTTGGCTGTTGACAGGGCTCCCAATTAGAATAGCAAGATTGACAACAATCTGAGCATTTATTTCTATCCTTAAGGTGGTAACGGCAGGTAGTACATGATCTTGCTCTTGGCTTAAGGACATCCATACTACTGTTGTCGGCTGATAGTTGCCGCATCTCTTCGATAATGTCTGAAAGCTGATCATTACTGCCCGGATTGTGGCAATACTCAAGCCTATTAGCTATAGCGGCAATTTCAGCCTTTATCTGTTGTAGGCTGTGGCTTATAGCGCTGTTGGTAGCTGTAAGTTCTGTCACCTTAGATTTAAGTGTATCAACCCTCTCAGACACCCAGCATTTGTCCCTCTTATCTTGGTTAATACAATATTCACACTCACAGTTATCTGACATGCCGTACCTCCTTATATAAAAAATATAACTTATTTACACTATAGCTTGATAATTAGTGAAATAGTGTACTCACGATTTAGGCTTTGCGCCACCATTTCCTTATTATTCTGTGGGCGCATCTTTCATTTCAAATTTTATACACCATCCGTAGGTCTTAGAAACTTTACAGTCTGTTTTACAATTACCACAGTGTGCTGGACACCGTGGAGGACAGTGACACCTATAACCTTCACGGTTAGTTAAACGGTGGGGATATAGATACCAGCACTCAGATTCACATTTCGCCATATTTACTCCATTCTTGCTCCTACCTATAAAGTTCAAGATAGTAAGCATTTCTTATAACGTCTACGCAACATGGGATAAATGTTCATTTTTCACCGCCTATGATACAAGAATTTTTAAACTTGCGCATAACGTTTGCCCTATGCTGACGTTTCTGTTTCAGAAATGTGGGAGTCTTCAACCGAACAGCACGGGGCTGACGTTTCTGTTTGCTCGCTTCCACAAATCCTGCGGTTTGCGGAGTATCGAGAGGACACCAATCCTGAATTTTATCTGTATTACTTAGTATCAAAGTTCTCCGACCTGCAATTAGATACCCACAAGCAGAACTGTGAGGGTACTGAGTGTTGTGGCTATTTTCTACAAAATAAGGGCATCGTCTACAACACAAAACTTTTATTAAACGCATTAGCAAACCGCCTATCTATTCTTAAAAGAGTGAATTGCAACCAACGTCCGATGCATGGCGAAGTAATCGCCTACAAACCACTTCCTACATTGCTGCGATTATTTTGCCATGCATTTGTTGTAGGCTGTTTGGCGCGCCTCCTTGATTTCCCGCCGCCGCATGCCTTTTGCATGTGTCCATACGCCCAACCTTGAAACCACCAATAGAGCAACGAAGCTCCTTTTCCTGCATATACCCATAACCGTTGTCAACGCGATCAAACTTGAAATTTGTACAGTTGCCACACACTGGCCACTCAAATTTCTTTCGCCACGACTGGACCAGCTTTGCATCAGACTGCTTGCTCATGATTTTCCTTTCTTTGCGGCGGCTTATAATTTCAAAGCGCGCCAAATTGACTACAACGTGTGCGAAATGTGCGCTGTGCTACAGCGACTTACTGCAACGAGGACACGTTTTCCAACCCAAGCCACTTATATTTGCAACCCTTGTAACTTGACAGCATGGCGCACTTTCGTTGTTGGTTGTTGTAAATTTTTCTTCCACCAGTTTAGCAGCACAACTAAGTGCCGTTTCTGCACTACCTATATCCCCAACACTTAAGGCTAATCTAGCGTTCTGAATGTGTGATAAAATCTGCTGCATATAACCTCCAGTGAAAAATTTATTGCAACCAACGTCCATTATACGACATTACCTTGTGTAACTCATTGATTTTCTTTTAGTTATAAAAAAATATCAAACTCTTAATACTCCAGCTTAGAGATATTGCAGTCTTTTAGGGTGATTGCATAGTTCTCTTTTACCCCAGTATCCACATAGCGAAGAATAGTTTCTGTACCCACAGCCACTGCCAACAGAATAATATTCCTGGCAAGGGGATACTCACAGATATCTTTTCCGTGCTTCTTAGGGACTATGTAGTTTTCATTCCAGATAACCTCTGCGTAGTCCTGACGCATCCCTATGTGCAAGCATTGAATCTTGTTCTCAGTACAGAACGTAGTCACAAGACCACGAGCTTCAGTATTGTCAAAACCATCTATCACAATAGTGTCCTTCTGTACAAGCTTCTTAATGTTGGCCTCATCTAACTTCTTTGGCTCTATCTGAATCTTCAAACCCATCTCATCGTACATTCGGCGCTGCATCATAGCAGCCTTCATCTGACCGACTTCTTTTGCACCCCAAATTTGTGTATGACGATTGTGATCCTCTATACGGTCAAAATCAATAACCGTGAAATTCGTGAAACTCTGACGAGCCATGTTCATCACAAGGTTTGAGCCGATAGCTCCGAGCCCGCAAATAGTGAACTTAGCTTTTGCAATCTTATCCAGGGTTTCCTTACCCCGGTAAACTTCCTCATGTACAAAGGTCTTCATATGTACTCCTATGCGAATAGACGATCCAACAGCTCCGCAATATACGTAGCTGATATAACTTTACCAGGTGTTTGTGTAATATCCTTCTTTAAAACTTCCAACAATTCTTGAAAATATGCTACATCTACACCTATGAGTTGATCTCTAAGTGTATTTAAAGAGTTAAGATTTAAACTGTTAATATCGAAAGCAATCTTTAAATAGTTACCTGCATTAATCGACCAGCCTCGTTGGATAAACTTATTTGTTCTGATCATTGAACAAATGGGATATGCTGATCCTGTATAGATTAATGATCGAGTTAAAATAGCATATAACGAATTTTCAGGTAAATGCAGTCGATTGGCAGCAAAGTCATAAATGCATTTTGTATGCTCAAAATCAAAGGTGGTTTTGACATAATCAATGTCACCATAAAATCGAGTAACCAATTGAATACTATTGGTCAAGGTAACAGCATTACCAGACAAGAAAATAGGAGTATATGGAGGTAAATCTTTTGGAATTTTAGCATTTACCGCTACATCCAAGTACTCCGCTGCGTTATCTTCTGGTGCAGTTTCAAAGTACTGATAAGGCGTATCTGAACTTGTAGCTGAGGCAACCCCTGCAGATTTTATTATGATATTTGGACCATCCGTAAAAATTTCGATTGGTTTTCCTGTTATATGTGTAGCAGTAGGAAAGGTGCTTTTAAATAAGTTAACATAATAAGCTACTACGAGGCTCGCGGTTTCTTTTGTTCGAAAATATACATCATAGTCGTTAACTTTTTCCTTTAACAATATTGAAGAGATACATCCACCTGCAACTAACACATCTGCCTCGCAAGCTTCTTTTACTTTGACATCTGTGATACTGTTAATCCATTCTCGTACAGTTTTATGTAGCTGTCTCCGAATAGTTGATCTTTCCATAATTATCCTCCTATATGAATGGATGTGCTATGTACAATTATGATGTCCGCATCAATTTGTATCTTAACTTGATTACCAGGTAAATAATCGATCCAACGAAATATAGACAATGGTGGATAGATTTTACCTTTGTATTTAACTGTTTTTATTAAGTAACCAGTTGACTCAATTTTCACTTCTATACCTTTCAATAAGGGTATTACACTATTTACACCAAGTATGGCATAGTAATAACTTATTCCCATGCCATAAATAGGTTACCTTTTATCATTACATGTAGCGGTAGATGCCCTACACTTTTATCTTCCATTCTCTTCCATATCGCTGCTGCATCTTTCCCACTACTTCTTACTGAGCAGATAAGGGGTTTTCCCTCTGCCCTGGCCCAAGCTTTCATTGTCTTATCATCTCTTGAAGAAAACCATAAACAGCCATCAGGATGTGTGTGATGAAATCCAAGAAGATTCTTCTTTGCTGCATCTGACCAATTAAAACTTACACTTACTGGATTTCCCTCAGAGCTATACTTCAACCATCCGATGTATGTATTCTTTACCTTCTTACCGAAGATAAACCAACACTTTTCATTCATGTTTCAGTCTTTCATTCTTGTGTGCTTAGTAGCTTCTTTTATCTTTTCTGTTTCTTTTAACTTTTCTTCTGACGTAAACTCATATTTAGTTCCGTCTTGGTATACTATACCATCTGGGCAGTCCAATACTTCAAAGTCTGATTTACTTAAATTCACGGTCACCCCCTATTAATACCAGTGCTTAATAACTCCGGCTACTATGACTATGTTTGTTATGATGTAAACTAAAGCTATGACTGTTCTTATAATGGCTACTATATCTGCTTCTTTATCATCATCCGATGCTTTCTGACCTAACGCCTTAGCCCACAGTCTCCATATATTCTTTATTATTTTTCCCATATTAACTCAGTATATCTAAAATTTCTTCTTTTTTCATTGTTAAAAGTATTGCCAAAATAAAAGCATGCCCCATCTTACGATTCGGATCGTTTAGTACATCTCTCAAAGTCATACCTAATGAAATATAATCATAGCCATCAAAATCCCAAAGTACTATGTCGGTATTACTGTCCCTCATTTCCTTTAGCTTAGTGAAAGATATTTTAGGCACTACGCACTTTATGTATAAAGGAGCATAGACTTTCTTTCTCGCAGCTACATAATCTAACTTCTCACCATCCCACCATATGTACTCTGGCTTAGCCTCTTTACCCATAGGGTACCTGACTGCTATTTTACTCTTCCACCCTTCCATCGCCCATTCAAAATATGCTGGGGTAGGATTTCCTTCAGCATCCATATAACTGGAGTATACCTTACTATACTGCCATGCGCTTTCCATCTTACAGGCAGAATACCCTCCATACAAATATACAGGCCCAAGATAAAAAGGACTCAATAACATAGACCAACATCCCTTTGCGGAGGATGTTGTATTCACTATAGGAATGTTCTTAGCTTTAAACTCTATCATCCGTTTTCTATCTTTAGGTCCTATAACATATACCGTCATTCCTCAGAGTCCTCTTCTTCATCCTCTTCCAATAATACCTGTATAAGCATCTCTGCTGCCACATTAGATGCGAAAGAATCACTCTCTTCATGCCGTATTTCAAGAGGGCTTTCACTTGTTATAATCCAACCCTGCTCTTCTAACTTGGCACGCTCTTCTTCTGTAAGAATATCCATAGCTACTCCTATTCTGTAGTATTGTTATATCTATGAATAAGACCCCTTCTCTGTCCTTCTCTTAGAACCGTTATTAGAGAAGTCAAATCATAGTCTCTATCGTGACCATTTAAACATACCCCTGCAGTAAGTACATGATGACTCTCATCTTTAGTTACATAACTCGTATATTGATTTCCACCTATCTTATAGGTGACGCTGTAGTGATCATTTCTTTCTACGAACTTCACAAACTCACCACCAGCAAACTCTACATCTTTCTGTATAAGTACTTCCTTCAAAGACTCTCTGGCTTTCTTATCCAAATTGAATCTGAGAGTGTAAGCTATCTTCTCCTCAAGAGTTAATCCTGTATACTGTACCTTATCTGGTCGAACAAACTTATCAAAGCTCTCCCTTAAATACTCCGTCCTGGCAGGATCAGCAGAGATATCATTCTGATAGTACCAGAGGTTAGCCCCGTCAAAACCGCAAACGACCTTCTCAAATGGTCCTACAAGATCATCAGATGTTAAATATATCGGGATAAGATCTGACACGCCAAAGCCAGCTGAATTGTTTTTCAAAGGAACACCAAAGTACAATTCGTCTTTTTTGTAGACTAATATCACTCGTATCTTCGTGAGCATCTTGAGATACTCTTCAACTTCAATGAAGTCTGCGTTACCAACTACTTTGGCTCTTTTAAAATTACAAGCCTTCAACTTGTACCAACCTGGCTTAGTAGAGTCGGGTACCCCCAACTTATGAACTAACCCATTGATACGAGTAACGACATACTCATTCCCATATATAGGAGATATAAAGATACTCTTAGTAATAGTATCTTCTTTCTCCCCCATCTTTTTGATAAGTGCTAGTACGTCGTTCATATTATCCTCTTAAATAGAAAAGAGGGGCTTCTGATGAAGCCCACCCCTATCTCGTTACTTCCACTGCCTACGTGTAGGAAGCGGAGTATCCATGATCTCCATAAGAAGGTCCAGCTTCGATGTTCGGGCAAGAAGTGGAATCAATCCTGGTAAACCATAGTAGTCTGACCCATTAGGAGTGTATACATCATAACTAATACCAGCCCTCTTCAGGTTTGTGCTGAAAGTATGACCTGAATTTGGTGTACGGATGATAACCACATGAGGCTTCACCTTCATCTCCTCGGAGTACCGAGTATAGACATCAGTGAACATGGGGGTTGCATTCTCACCCTCATCAGTAATAACAACAATCTGCTCAACGTACATCTTCTTTTGACGCAGATACTCCAAAGCACATCCCATAGAAGTCGAACCACCATCGCGCACAGGCTTAAATGCCCTTTCCCAGTCGGTCATGGTAGTGGTCCTGTCCTTTGGACGTGCGGACACTGGATAGATTTCCATTGGAAGCGTATCAAAGGCAACCACATACAAAGGAGCTTCTGTAGCACCGGATACCATCGCTGCACAATGCTTCCCTGACTCAATAGCAATGCTCATCGATCCAGAGCGATCTACAAAGATCGCTGTAGAAGCCATAATGATACCTTTGCTCTTTATTTGTACATCTGCAATCTTATCAAGTTGCGCCACGACAGCCTCATCCTTGATACGACCTGTATTAATCGCTGCTTTAGACTTCAAGGCTGTAACATTCTTTGCGGTCTCAGCCTGCTTAAGCTTCTTTTCAACCATAGCCTTAGTATCAGGGTTATCTAATGCACCACTCTCCTGAAGAGAAGCAATGTTGTTAATAACTTCCTGGGAACTCATATTATTGATGAGAGCAACCAAGATGGAGGGGGTCATCTTCTCAATGAGACCTACTGCCGTAGTATACGGAACCTTATTCTTAACAATGAGCGTTGCTGCTTCTTCAGGAGACTTCGCATCCGTAATCTCCTTGAAAACATTCAACTTACTCTCCTTTGGGTACTTCTTCTCCCAAAGGATTTGTTGCACTCTCTTTGAGTGAGGGATTTTCAAGGAAGCGTAGAGCGTCCTCAAATCCTCAGAGTTGCGCATAGCCACACCATCAAAACGCTCAGGGTCGGTCTCTAACCACTTTAGATAGTGTACCACCTCAGTCTTGAACGCTGAGGGCACGTTCTTAAAAAGGCCCACAACTTTCTCGGTCACGTTTACTACCGGAATTTTCTTCTTTCCAACTTGGCGTGTCTGATTTGTCTTCTCACGAATCTTGACCTTCTTACCCTTAATGAAACCAAGGATACGGGTCTTCATGAAAGGCACAGCTTTCTGCCACAGGGCAAGACCAACCTCACGGTTATCGAGATAGGGGTCTACGATCAACATAGAAATGAATACTTCCTTGTGGTCGCGAAGTTCGCCATTCTTCTCATACCAGGCAGCAAGATGAGAGTAGAATGAAGGGTCACGCTGTCGCAGATCCTCATGTATCTTCCTGATCGCATCAGTATCACGATGTGGACAGGACATGAAGCTATTGAGCATTTGAACACGGATGTCCTGTTCAACCTGTGGTATTTGTGGCGCGGAAACAGTTTGAGTGTTACGCTGACGATTCATGGAGTTTCTCCTTTTAAGTATTATATTATCAGGTTTGAGGGCCTTAATTTATAGGCCCGAGTTGGACAACTTACTTCCCAAATACAGCATCAGGGCGAACGGTGATGTTTCCGTTCTTATGGAACTCGACGTTATACCCATCAAGTTCTCCCAATCCGATATCGAGATACTGCGCTACGGCAGTCTTGACGTTATCGGCGCTCACGTTGCGTGAGTTAACCTGCGCGGTATTGGCAATCCCTATAGCTGTAAGTCGATCTTCTGGAAAAATATTTTCGAAATCGACTTCCCTGGTACTACCATCGTAACGAATATGCACACTTGCCATCTTGAACCTCCTCTTACATTGTGGTACTAATTTACCAATTATCACTTATAGGCTAATATTCAATGTTCAGAGTAATATACTATTTGACATAAATAATTGAAAATAATTATTTAATAAAAAAGAGCCGGAATCCTTTCGAATCCCGGCTCTTAATAAATCCCATCCAAGTTACTAATGCGAAGTTTGTTTTGTTCCTGTTCCTTAAACGGGTGCCTTACCATTCGGCTACGCTCTCCGAAAAGAGCGACTGGATTCGAACCAGCATGACAATGTACGCATCAAAAGTTAGAAGATGAGACTTATACTCATAGTAATTATATAATAATGTATTTATCCGAGTCCTAAGTGCTCGACCCATCGCTTCCTCCCACCAAACGGGAGTGCGCTTAGGCTTGTTTTTCAACCGTAGAAAATGTAAGCCCTCAGCATTAGAGGATAAATACACTATAATTTCAAAGAGTATGACAAGAGAAGTATCCGAGTAATCAATGCGTGTGCTATATCCCAGCCGCGCTAAGGCGGAAGGAATACAGATGCCTGAGCGCTTAATGCCCAGGCGTTTATCTTTACAGGATAATGTACGCCCTAACTGTTAGAAGATACTTTTCATAGAACAACCCCTATTACATAGGGACAAGGAACGAATGAAAGAAGAAACACTCAAGTTATAAATGCTTTTTTTATTAAGCTTTTCCCCCACCAAGTAGACATTAAAATCTACTTGGTGGGGGAAGTTCGACTTGAACGAACAATCTTTTGCTTTAGTTAGCAAACGCTTGAACCAATGTATGCATCCAAAATTAGAGAGTGCTTCTATCTTTCAAAGAGCTTGACCTTTTCAGGTCTGTATTCTAATATACCTTTTTGGTAATTAAAGATCAAGAAAAAAATGACATGAGTTACACAAGTTGATAATGCGAGTTTTGGGCTGCTTTTGAGGGACTTGAACCCCCAACAATCACTTTATCAGAGTAATGTCCTACCAATTGGACGAAAAAGCAAATGTACGCATCAAAAGTTGGAGTGTAACTCATGTCAAAGATCTATTATCAAAAAACTTATTTTCAGTCGAGAGACCCTTTACTCTTCGTATACGTCTTTTAATCCGTGGTCGTTGAGTAGCGAGAACTCTCGAAATATATAGATACAAAGCACACGAGTTACTAATGCGGGACGAACGGATTTGAACCGTACCTTTTGCTTAAATGGCAAACGCTCTACCAATGAGCTATAATGTATGCATCAAGGGTTTGAGTATGCTTCGTATCTTTCAAAGAACTTTCCAAGTTTCACTTGAGTAACACTAATATACCATTTCGGTATTCAATGATCAAGAAAAATTTTAAAAGGGTTCTGCACAAGTCGCAGATGCGATAGAAAGGAATGCACTAGCGGAGTTGAACCGCCGACCAAAGGATTATTATTCCTCAGCTCTACCGACTGAGCTAAATGCAAATGCAAATGTACGCATCCATTATCTGTCAGAGTGCAGAACCCATTTTATCAAAGATCGTACTACTAATATACCATTTCACTTATTTAAGATCAAGTGATTTTTTATATTCTATTTGTCTTGACATATCAACCTACGTAGCATAAACCGATCCACAAACTCCGTATGGTTTACCATCCTTTAGTACAAGTACTATGTCTCCAGGTTGAATAGAAGTATAGTAGCCTGGAGAGGAACAAAGACATTTTTGATTTTCTTAATAAATTTATACATAGTATCACTCAAAATCTTCAAATAGACTTATGTTATAACGTCCTGATTTACTTTCAGCATCTGCCCAATTAGGAACTCTTAACTTTACTGGAAGTCTCCAGGTTATCCCATATTTTGGGTGAATACCAAATAACCACTGAAAAGGTTCGGAGTATGCTCCTAATCCTTCCAAGGCAAACTCATCGGTAGCATTCCAGCTACCATTGATGAGAGTCTCTCCTGTGGTATGCTGTTGAGTAGCCATATTATGAAAGTGTCCAAATAAAAAGTAATTTGGCATTTTACCAGTTATTGAACCAATAGCATTTAATCTTCTTGTTTTTCTTTCAATCCCATACCATGGGAGACTATTCCAGCTCTTTATATCATCTCCGTGATTTAATACGAAATTCCAATTATAAACACTCAACCCCATAGACCAAGAATCTGGTATGTGTATCTTTACTCTTCCCTCTTCTATAAGAGGCTTTAGTCTTGTAGCTGTGTGCATACCTACAAGATAGTCCCAATTATCCTGCGCTCCTCTATAATCCTTCTTTATACTTTTTCTACCATGATTACCTGAAACTGAACAGAAAACTATCTCAGGAAAATAACGAGATAAATCCGTGATCATCATAGCCATTAATTCGCCCATGCCCATAGCATTCTTCATTGCATTTTTCCATTTGGAGTGCTCAAGTGCTGAATGAATCTCACCATTAACATAATCTCCAAGCCCGGCTATGTATAGCCGCTCGAAAGTATATCCTTTCAGATTGTCAATTAGATGACTTATAGTAGTATCAACTATTCTCTCAGCTCTACGACAAGCGACATCAAAATTATATTCTTCCAGACTCTGAACTCTCTTACCTAGGATCTCCTGGTCTCCATGACTATCGGAGAGAACGAGCATTGCAGACTCAGTGACTTTTCTAGTTATCTTCGGTAATTTACAAGGGGCAAAAGTAGAGAAGGGGGCTTGGTCTTTAATGATCGCAGCAAGAGATTTGAAAAGAGTGCTCTCTCTTTGTAAGTCTTTCAGTTTAGACCGTAGCTTATGATTCTCATCTTGAAGCCTTAAGATACCGCTATCAATGTCAGCCTCTTCCTCGGTTTCCACATCAGGACGGGCCAGAATTTGATGTTTAGGATTAGAACTTTTTGTACGAGGTCTCATAGAATCTCCTCTCAAATTTTAAAATATTAATGTAATATAATAACTTACAGTTGTATCTTAAAGTAAATATTTTATCTACGGCCAATTAATTGTAGTTATGTATGAATAGATTATGGCCGTATAAATGGTGATAATCTACTAATTAGTGACGGTTTATTAATTAAGCTACTAAACTCTGCCTGGAAGGAACTATTATGAAAACACAATGTTCATTTACCTTATTCGGTAATACTTGGACTTGCATTAGAGAGGGGAGACCAGAAGAGATAGGATTTGGTGGAGAGTGTGATATCGGAAACAAGAAAATATACATAAATAAAGATTACGATACAGAAACTTTTTTGGATTATCTACATCATGAACTTATGGAAGGCTCTTTGTTTTTGAATGCTTGTGCATATCAAAGATTTTTCCCGGATAAAAAAGAGCTGTTTGTGCTTGAGCATGCTCATATGGATGTTGTTAGCGGAGCTGTACGTGGAGCTTACGAGGAGATTAAACACAATATAGGTATCTCTAATGATGTAAAAAATGCTAAAGCTAAAGAAGCTGGAATAAAAATAAAAGCTGCGAAAGCCAAAGCTATGCAGAAAAAAATTACAAAAAAATAGACTATAGCTGCCCGGATTCTTCGACGATGCAATCTGGGCACTGTATTTTGAATGTTTCCTCGTATTCAAAATATTTATAGGGTATTCTAAAGTCTGCCTATAACTTCCACTAAGAAGTATGGTCATCAAGATTATTTATCAAACTTCTCTTCTTCTATTTCCATCGTTGGAAACCTAGCCTCAACCTTATCTACAACAGTCTTCTTTAAGTCCTCCAGAGAACCGTCATACCAAGATGGTACTGAACCGTATTGATTAACTCTAGCTAAAGCATTCTGACCATGAGCTTTATCTGGTATAGGAAAATGCCCTCTTTTATCTTTTACTTTAGGATTGTTAGCTGCAAATACAAAGTCTGTGCGTTCTACCTCAGAAAGCTCTACAGCTTCTTTCTTATGAAATACATTCAAATATAAACTCCCAGCGCCACGAAGACTATGATCGTCTGATTTAAGCGCCCTATGAGCCGCGTCAGCCAGGCTCTCACCTGGCTTCTTATACTTACTAAGACGACCTTCTTCTAACTTTTTAGGAATCCACTTTTTCTTCTTTTTTGAAGCTTCTTTTGCTATAGCATTAGTACAACAATCTAAAGGAAAATATTCTAAGCCAGAACTTCCAACAGCTTCAACTCCAGGTCTATCCGTGCCTCTAAAATTAGAGATAACTTTAGAAACTTCAAAAGTACCATCGGCATAGGGAGCTGACAAACCACCTTTTTTGACAGCTTTTACCTTATCCCCTTTTTTAGGATCAGGCCCCTGCCACTGACCATGAAAACCACCACACCAACTACATTTCTTATTCAAAATATCTAAAGTATTTGAAACTATATCTATCATCTCTGCCTCTTTGAGTAATCCTTCAGCTTGGATAGCATTAGCTACTTTATCTAACATGGATATTAATAATTCCATATTAAGTCTCCTTAAAAAATACGGGACACTTCCTTTTAGAAGCATCCCGTATTAATAAATTATTACACTCTAAAAGTAATTATCTTTTTATAGAAAGGTCTTCCATAGTAACTTTTAGTGTATTAAAAATAGCACCAATAGCATCTTCCGTCTTGATATAAAGGCCACCAGAAAAAATAGCTAATGTTTTGAAATTATCCTGAGCTTCACTATTTCCGCCTAACACGATAGAATAAATAGTAACTTCTTTAGACTGTGCTATAGAAATAGCATCTCCCCAAGTCTTCCCACACATACAGCAACCCTCATCACCATACATACCGTGTAGTGGAGCATCCCCAATAAGAAAAGCTACTCTTCTGGAACCCTCTCTCCACTTCATGTCACTTATACCATCAATAATTCCATCTAAACCTGCTTCTGGTGTATCTCCTCCACCTGAAGCTGTAACTGTATCAAACACTTTTACAGTCTTACCAACATCATCTAAGTCATATGTAACAGTAACAAAGGTGCTTTCCTGCGATGGGTGATCTCTATAAAAGCTTAACCCAACTTTTAAATCGATATTATATTCTTTAACTATCCTATCTAAAATATCCTTCATCCTTCTTTTTGCTTCTGTAATAAGATTCCCCATAGATCCTGTTATATCTACTATAAATAACAAATCTACTTTATTCATTTGCTACCTCCTACGGGAAGATTTACCAAATATCCTTCCTTAGCTCCGCTAAGGTCGTTAAAGCCTGCTTCAGCCATAGCCTCAAACTGTTCCTGGAAGACAAAATATAACCTGAGTGTACCTTCGGGTTTTTCCTTCCAATCCTCTAAAGGAACTATAGATTTTATGAAGTCCTGTTTTATCCTAGCTCCAGCGCCGATACCCACATCAGCACTTTTATATAGCCTTACTTCGCTACGGTCTTCTATAGCATCACTAAAGGAGTCTACAAGATTGATAGTATGTGCTACATCAGAATCCGCATAGAAAGCCCTTAATTCTGGCTCTGATGAAGAAACTGAGGCATCAGCAGCACAACATAAAGTACTATAGGAAGCCTCGTAGCTACTACTGAGTCCTTTACTATATAGATGCCCAAAACGCTTCGTAGACCCTACGCCACCGCCTCTGAGCCTGGCTCCAGAAGTTCTACGTTCGTATTCTAAAGAATCACAGGAAGTACATAGTGCGCCTGTTTCTCCTATTAGGTAACTTACATTTATATCTTGAATTTTTGGAAATTCGTTCTTACATCTATTCCCTCCCTCATACGTTATCTCATACTTCTTTCTTCGATAAAAGCAGAATCCAAACGCTGGCACAGTATCTTCTTTACCAATTACCAACTCTGGTATTGAACGTGCCATATCTTCAGTGAAGAAGAACTGACGAACATTTCCATCTGCTTGTCTAAAACCATCGAGATAAAGTGGGTTGGGGGCTGAAATAAAATTCTGTGATGGCCACTTAAATCCACACTCAGTACAAAGCTTGCCCCTCTTAAAAGGAGTCTTATGAATAGGGCATTCATTCCCAGTCTCTTCAAGAGTGTACCCATTTATTTTCTGTCCGGTCAATGGATTCATCCCTTTTACTGAAACGAGAACAGATGTATCCATTGGATTATTCATAGTCCAATTGAACCAAAGACCCCAATCAGAATCTACAGGTACTACGTAAGACCCCTCTCCGCCAACCCATTCCTTGGGGCGATCTTTCAGGTAATCTACAGGAAGAACTGGTATAGGTATACCTGAGGGTAACCCATCACTACTCTCTTCTTGTTTCTTTTCTGCCCTCATTATTGAAGCATAACAACCATTGATATCCATAACTCTTTGCATATGAGGAGTTATGGAAAAAACAGACGCATTTAGCATACTCATATTATCTCCTCGTTATTTTTTTTTTGAAATTTGAAGGGGGTCTATAAAGGCCCCTATGAATTATTTTGCAATATAGAATGGATCTTTGAGAATACTGGGAGTACTTCTCGCTCTTCGAAACTTCGGAAGTTCATCAATAGCTTGGAGTCTCTTAAACTCTTTCGTTACTGTAGGCCATTCTGACATTAGAGCTTCGAGACCTTTCTTAGCTGTCTCATACAAGCTTTTTCTGTCTGATGCCGTTTTGCGACTAAACCCTGAGGATCTTGCAACAAGTATCATGAACTTCTTTACATCATCACTGAGTCCTGTAAAGAGCATATTACATTTATCACAGTAACCTCTGTATAAGTCTCTCTCTTCGCAAATAGAACACACTTCATTCACTAAAGATTCCGGGTCAAGTTCAGAAATCTTATAGACTGGGACCGAGCCCTCTTCTATTACTATGTTTTGCTGAGCCGCACCTTTACGTGCTCTCTTAAGCAAATCGGCAGTAGCATCTATATTGATCTTCTCCTGCCCAGCATTTGTCTTACCTGGAGCAAGTACGATGAAGGGAAGACCATTGGCTCTACGATTTAACTCTTGAGCAATTTTATCATCTCGATCTTCCTGAAAGAGTTCGATAAGCTCTTTATCTTTCAGTTGTTCGATTGGGCGTTGGGCTTTGAGTGCCTCTACTATAGTACTCGTGAGAGTTCCCTCGGGTACCTCTTTAGTAGCCATTTCAGGCTTTGCAAATGGATTCTTACCTTTAAGAATAGCGGCAGCTGCTCTCAACTTGAGTAATGGGACTTTTCTGTTGTACTTCGGACTTTCTAATGCGGTCTTAATGCATTCTGCCAGATAATCTTCTGATGTGGTTTCTGCATCCAATAGCATCAAACCCTCATCGTTGTCTTCAATGCCTTCTTCTTGCAGAGCTTCAAGGATTTCCGATTCTGTAACTTTGAGGATGCGAGAAACTTCAATAACGCGGGACATAAAAACAGATACGTCAGACATACTAACCTCCAAATTTGGCAACATTCTACAGTTACCGATTTTGAAACCTGGGAGTGATGGTCTCTTCCACACATGCGTTTCAACCTGCATGTTCGGTTATAAAACTAATATACAACTTTTAGAATTATGGATCAAGTAAAAAGAGAGGGGGATTTCCCCCTCTCTTTATACTTTAACTTCTACCTTAGCATCTGGCAATTTTGGACGTTCTTTGATTTCTATCAAATCCCTCAAAAGACTATAATGTACTGGAAGAATAATCTCATCCTCGAACATAATAATTTTAGATGTGAGTGGGATATCATATTCTTCATTAAGTATCTCCATTACTTCTTTTGCGCATTTTTCTTTAACCTCAGCATTAGGAAATAATACATCTCCATTAGCTTCCGTCATCAGCTTACCAGATTCGTCTTTTTTTCCGTATTTTTCCATTATCTGGAACTTAGATTTTAGTATAATTCTTAAATGGGAATCAAGTTCATCGGCAGACTGATTTAGTTCCAAGCACTGTTTAGCTGTCACAGGTCTTGAGAACAGGGACTGAAAAGCTACTTTGAAATTTGGATCTGCAATAAAACCATTCTTAATCTTCATCTGAATCTCCTTCAATATGATGTGTTATATTTTATGCCGGACTTAAATTAGTCAGCGCAACATAATAGTTTGTAGCACCAATCCTCACTCCAAGATATGGTGTAGTAGCACCTTGATAGAAAAAGAAAAGATAGGGATTAGGTACCGCACTATTTCTATCTGTCAGGTAAACTCCTAAATAAGCTGAGTCCGCACTACCTAAAGAATACCCCCCACTTACAGAAGGAGCTATAGTCTGTGTCCAAGCTAGAGCATCAAGATTTAACGTACCAGTTATAGTTACGTTATTACTAAAACTTGTATTTCCAGCTATAATTGGTATGGTAGCGTATCCATTACTCAATATGTAGTTCCCTTTATGTGTTACTGTATTAGTAATCCCATCAGTCCCTATGAATACAGACCCACAAAAGTTTGATACACCATAGAAATGAGACACATCTAGTACATTAAGAGCAAGAGTCGTCAATGTATCTTCTACAGTAAGAAACCCAGTATCAGGAACACCAGTAACTTTAACTATATTAACTGCCCCGAAAAAAGTACTAGTATCCTGATCGGCCTCGGCTACTGAAATAGCACTAAATGACGCTACTCCAGCAATTACAGAAGTAGCAGTTAAAGACCCCGTAGTAATTTGTTTATCAACTGTAAGACTCCCTGTATCATCAGGTAATCCAGCAACGCTTTCTACACGAACATTACCACAAAAGGTACTAGTTCCCGGATCTTCTGTTACAAGATAATTAAATCTTCCTGATCCAGCGGTTACAGACTCTCCAGCTATAGGTCCTGCAATGCTTAATGCTGCACTACCACCATCACCATCTACCACATTTAAAGGACCATTTACGCTAATACCATAGGTACTAACATTACCGCAAGCAGTTAGGTCACCCCATAGTATGCTACTACCAGTAATATTTAATCCTGATCCACTATTTAAAGATCCTACAGCGGATACAGTACCCAGTGCTGTGACTGACCCTCCAAAAGCCGCTACGGTTGAGGATATTTGGGTGCTACCTATACTTAATGAACAACCATTTGTAATACCAGATGTGAATACATTATTATCTAATAGAATAACTCTTCTAAGGGCAGTAACCTGGTTCACTAATCCACTAGTACCCGTAGCATTAGGATCTTCCACTTCCTGAACAATAGTAGTAACTCTATCAATAATCTGGCGTAATGCAATAGTCTCCGTTTTACCCCACTCATCATCGTCATCCATTTGAGGGACATTAAGAATTACCTCAAAGATCTCCTCATTATTTGTTGAGTAAAGGGACTTAGGACCCTTACCATAAGATGGTATATCAGCATAAGGAGAGGTATAATCAGCCATAAATATCTCCAATTATAAAAAAATGAGAGGCATACTTAATCTTTATGTAAGTATGCTCTTAATTAATAGATTATTAGAGATTTATTCTATGGGAATAAACTTTAACTCCAATTTAACCTTACATTTGAATTTGTCTGGATGCCTTAAATATTCCAAATACTGGTCTACTGGAACTTCACTATCTTCACCTTTACCGATAACTTGGAACTTCATCTTACCGCTCTCCTCAATAAGTAATAGGTCTCCCTTATGAGAGTAAACTATAGGGCCTCCAACGTCTTCAGGAGCCCCATCTAACTTGGCGACATCAGAAGCAGGGGGCGGTGCTGTTGCCTCCTCCTCTGCTTTCCTAGCCTTCTGTACAGCATTAACTATTTGAGGTACGTCTCTAGGAGGCAACTCTTTCTCTACTATCTGCTCATAAACATCCTTAACAACCTCTCGATCTTCTACTTCCCGCATCTTATCCCAATGAAGGTCATTAATTTTTCCATTACTCTTCTTTAACTCATCTATTATCTCAGGTAACATTTTATTCTTATCGGCACTTAGTTGGCTAAGCCTTTTTAGCCTATGAGGGGTAACTCCAAGGATCTCAGCAATCTCTTTATCTTTTTTACCGTGATTATTTAACCATAAAATAGCTTTGCATAACTCAAAGGGGGATAAATTTTTTCTTTTAGTATTTTCATCAAGGGATACACAGAACAATTCCATTTCTGATAATTTGTCAAAGAAGATATATTCAGAATCTTCAAGTTCTCCCATCTCTCCTCTTATACCTATCAAAGCTCGTAACCTTCGAGCCCCGGTAATAAGCTCTATGTGCTCTCCGTTTTTTTTAAGAATGATCCTACTAAGTAGGCCCATGTTACATATAGAATTTTCTAGTTCTTTTATATCTAAATCTTCTGTACCAATATCTCTCATGTTTATGTCTGATATTGAAATATCTTTTAGTTTAATCATCTTTTTCCTCCAGAACGTGTTTAATTATTTTTACTTTTATAAGAAAATAAATTAAGTTTGTAACAAGGTATACTAATCAATCTTCCTCAAAGATATTATTATACACCAATGCTACTCCGCTATCTTTTTTTTCTTTCTCTTTTTTCTCTTCTGCTTTGGCCTCAACAGTAGTACCTACTAAAGCCATAAAGTCCTTTTCACTGATAACTTTTACTCCGAATTTTTTGGCTTTTTCATTTTTTGAAGATCCAGAGTTACTATCATTTGAAACTAAATAATCTAATCCTTTACCTACATCATTTTTAGCTATACCACCATTTTCAGTAACTAAGTCTTGAAAAGATTTACGTGACATGCTATTAAAAGCACCTGTAGCACAAAAAGACTTATTATTTAGGCTACCTATTTTTTTATGTTTAATTTTAATCACAGATAATAGTTCATCTGCCATATCAAAAATCTCTCTCATATCCTCACAAATAGTTGTAGCAGATGAAATCCCGTATCCAGGTATTTTTGCTAAATCTTCAGGTTTTATGTTTTTTATAGTATCCCAATCTTTAAAATTGTGAACAAGAGTAGCGGAAGTAGATACAGAGCAAGAAGAAATTCCTAGGGCTCTTATAAAAGTTTCAAGATACATCTCGGAGGTATCTTCAAGTACTTTAAAAAAATTCTTTATGGTTTTAGAACCAATACCCGCTACCTCTTCAAAATCTTCTGGTTTAAGCTTGTATAAGTCTCCCGCACAATTAATTTTCCCTAAATCCCATAATTTCTCTATAAACTTATTAGAGAAGCCTTTTATATCTAAAACACTCATCCAATAATTTATACGATTAATTTCTTTTTCTTTACAGCTTTTATTCTTACACCAAAGATTCACTCCATCATCATCAACAGGTTTCCCACAAGAGGGACATACTTCTGGTTTTATATAATTTTTACCTGCTAAAACTAAATCTGAAACTTGTGGAATTATATCTCCGCATTTTTCTATAGATACTACAGCACCTATTCCAATCTGACATTCTTCTATATATCTAAAATTATGAAGAGAAGCTTTCTTTACCGTACTTCCCATAAGTTCTACGGGGGTTAGAATAGCGATAGGTACAATCTTCCCCGTCCTACCTACCTGTAATCTTATATCTTCTATAGTAGTTGTTTCTTCTTCGGAGTCAAATTTTAAAGCTATTTGGGCTACTGGTCTGTTATGCTCTATACCAAGTTCTTTTTGAAAATCTAAATTATCAACCTTTAAAACTAGCCCGTCTATCCCGAATAATAAATTTTTTCTTTTATTATCCCGTACATCTCTATATATTTTTAAAATATCATCTATTGTACTGCAACTTATAGTCGGTACAACATTAAAGCCTAACTTTTTAAGAACTTCAATTTTTTCTGTTTCAGTTTTAACCTCAGCATTTATATCAAATGCGAAAACATCTACAAAATGAGAACAATCGCCGTCTAACCTACGGCATATACCAGATACAGCATTTCTTGCGTTTTTATATTTATTTTGTGTCCTTTTTTGAATAATATCAAAATATTTATTTAATAAATATCCTTCACCTCTTACATTAATATCTTTTAGTACTGCTAAGGAATATGGCAGCTCTCTAAAATTTATAGCATTATTTACAATCGACTCCCCAGAAAAACCATCCCCCCTAGTTAGTACATCTTGAATTACACCCTTTTTATAATAGCAACCTAGGGATAGCCCGTCTATTTTATACTGTACTATAAACTTAATATTTCTATTTTTAAGTTTTTCATATATGCTCTCTACCCATTCTATTATGCTATTCTCATCTGACACCTTATTCTGAGAACCCATAAATATTTTATGAGATTTCTTTGGCCATGCTGAAGATGTTATATGACCAACTTTATGCCTTAATATATGATCTTCAGGCAAAATATCTAATATGCTTTTTTTAAAAGCATCATAGGCGTTGTCTGAGATAATAGACTCCCCATTATAATAGGCATCGTCATATTTATTTAGCTGAATTATAGCTTCTTCAATTTTAAAATTAGTCATTTAAACAGATCCTTTAAAAATGTTATATTTTTTGGTTTTTTTATGTAAAACTCTTCTTCAGTTAGCTGACTTTTTATACTATTAATCTTCCTTGAGCATACACACAAATTTTTTAAACTACTTATTATTTCTACTGGTATGTCATTTAGATATCCAAATAGTACACTAACCTTATGGTCTATAGTAGGATACATTAGTCTATCGGATAAGTGTGACCCATCTACATTCAAAAGTTGCTCTCCAGTATAGTAACATATAGGATTATAAGCCTTCCATGATTCAAGTACACTTATTATGTGTTTTTTAGTTAACTGCCTCACTCTATTTTTATATGCTTTATATCCGACATCCTCTAATAAGGTTCTTAACTTCCTACTAGCTAAAATATTTCTCTTATACTCTGACTTTGAAATATTATCTACACCAAACCTGTTTATTATAGACTCTTTTGCTTTATCTTGATATTCTTTTAATGAAAATATGTTATCAACTCCATATCTATCTTGTAAACTTTTTTTTATTTTAATAATAGTATTTTTTCTGTATATCTTATCTGACCACACCTGCTTCATAGAAATAGAAGATTTAGCATATCGTTTCTTGTTATCAATACTTATACGTACATTAGGTATATCTAAAGGATTATCTACACTATATCTATTTTTTATTGTATTTTTAGTATTTTGTATAGATATTATGCTACTTTCTTTTTTTGTTCTTTTAATCTTATAATAAATAGCTAAAAAATCAAGAACTTTAAAAGGTATATTTTTTTCTGCACTTATCGTCATCAAACCTTTCTTAAAAATAGTATAGTCTTTTATAAAGTCTTCTTTTTTATATTTATAATATTGTACATAAAACTCCTCAAAGGCTTTGTCTCCTCCAGGGCCTTTTATGCATCTAACAGTGTGATGTACCAAACGAGTTAAATTAGCTACTGCTTTGCTACAATAGCTACAATAATAATTTCGTTCTAAATTTTTATAATTTTTTCTCATTTTTTCAAAATATTCTGTAAAAGTTATTCTTAGTAAAGCACTTACTAGTACCTCTGATCCCTCAGAAAGCTTTCTATATTTATTTATGTACCCCTTTAGGTAATAGTAACTAATTTTAATTTTTTCTTTTTCTCTTTAGTGACAGACCTTTCTATTACTTAGTAGATACTAATAGATTATCAATATTCATAGCGCCCTTCCTCAGATGTTATAAAATAAATACCGTTACTATATATTTCTATTCCAGAGTCATCTATAATATGAAGAACCCCAAAATTAGATATTTCAAATAATGTCTGTATTTCAATACCGTCATTTAGTGTGATTATCTTATCTTTAGTTATACAATAAGAATAACACATGCCTGAAGGTTGCCAAAGTTTTACTATGTATTTCATTTCAGTATATCTTAGCTCTAATTCTTTTTTCTTTTATAATTCTACGAGTTTCTCGCAGGGACACATTAGGACGTTCTCCCTTGCTCATAAACTCCTTGTAAATAAGCTGAAATTCAGAATCTCTCTTCTCCGCACGAGTCATAGTAATCAAATATTACCCCCTGTTTCAGTTACTTCGTAATTCAACATTATAAAAATATTACCCTGTGTATTGGAAACAACATCTCTATTTTTCTTCAAGGTATTCTTTACTGCACAACTACACACATTAAGAACTTTCCAGTTAGGACTCTCAGTATGCCTCTTCTTCGCCATCTCCAAGAGCAACTTATACTGTTCCTCTGGTAACCCTTCCGGTACTTCCATCTCAGGCTTAAAAGTCATAAATCATGATGGGTTAGGATACTTAGCTTTTGCTATATAACTTACATAATATCCTTTGCCATAAGAACACATCTTACATGACCTACTTGCGTTAGACATGACTTTATTAAGGTCGTAGTCTGTAGCCTTGATGGTGTACTTTTGCGTATCAACCATCCTGGTAACTTCAGGGTACCCCTCTGGACTTCTTTTTTCATATAGCTCATTAAGAACATTGTTCAAAATAGCTATAGGAAGAACATCTATAAGAGGCTTATTATCTATTTGGACTTTTTCTGTAACCGCAGTTTCCATGACCTATTCTCCTAATATACTTTTTTAAAATAAAATATTCAAGTTATTGCTTGCTGAAAACAAGATTAAGGTATCTACCTGTGGCTCTCTCGATTTCTACGCGCTTATGAATGTCATAGTCTTTTGCCATAAGAGACATATGCATAGCAAACCCGAAAGTATTAGCCATTACTTCTTCATTTTTATATGCCTCTTGAAAGATAGCTTTCTTAAACTTTCCGGGAAGCCCCTTCCAGTCTTTCAATTTAAGACACTCATCTAAAGGGATTACTTTACCGCTTATGGACTCTATTCTCTCTTTATACTCACCTGATTCTTCCTGCATTCGCTTTATCATAGCAGGAAGTAACTCTTTGAAGGTTTTAGGCTGGATGCCCTCATATTTGGATTTGAAGTAGGGTTCCTTACCGTATGTCGCAAAGTATGCCGTTTTACTTTCAATATGATATAGAAAAGAATCTACAATTAAAGGACTCTCCCCAAACTCTGAGGCAGTAATAGCAAAGCCCAGGCATACCTTTTGACCGATAACCTCAAAGGTATCTCCAAATATAAATCGTGCGTGCATAACAAGGTCATCTCGTTCATCCCCTGATACCATTTCTAGTTTATATGGAACATTTATAGTCTCATTCACCAACTTGATTATCTCATGATTCTGAATAGGGGAGTACGTATCAGGAACTAGAGCACGTATTATACAGCACTCTTTTGATTCTCTAATTCTAGATAAGCATTTACCTTTGTTATCCTCTGCCCCTAAGCTAGCTTGCCATGCCTTAAATATATCAACCCTCATGGTAGGTCTATTACTCATGAAGAAGTTATAAGGGATGCCAATTAATTTGCATAGCTGTTTTCTTGAGAGTGTAATCTTATCTGATTTGTTATCATCTGGGTCCATTTTAAAATATATAGGCTTATCATAAAAATTTTTGTCTTTAAACTCCAGCTTCATATCCTCATCTGTAGCTTCAAAATTAATAGCTCTAAGATCAAGGAATAAGTCTCTACATGATTTATTCCAACCTTCCAATCTTACAGCTAATTTAATAGCCTCATCATCGGGCTCTATTGTGCCTGAGGGAGTAACTGGTGTAATTGGTTCTTCTTCTTGTTTTTTCTCAACGACGGATTCATCCATCAATATCTCATCTAAATCAGTTAGCATGTTATCTCCTATGTGTAAGAAATGAGACTAGCTGGGGAAAGAGGTGCGCCTACCTCTGTACCTTTTTTACGGTGGGGTACTGCACAACTACGCTGATGTTTCATCCCCAGCCGTCTCATTTAGTGACTATTCAGGGCTATTCAATGCCTTTAATAATTCATTTCTTGTAGCCTCATCCAATTTACATACAACATCTTTAAAATCAAAAATGTCTGTGTAATAAATGATTTTTTCAGCTAATTGTGTTGAAGACAATACCATTGTTGCGTACTCCAAGCCTTCATTAGTTTTAAAAAATTTAAAATCATCAAACACTACAGGGATATTATTTTGACACCACTTCAGAAGTTCAATCATCACCACACGTATCTCCCAATGTGCAAACTTATCACACCTACGAAAAAAGATATGTCGCCATTCGGCAATGTTAGCTTTAACAACTATCTGAGCCTGAATAGCTGTAGGGAGTATCTGTCTAACGTCTTCTGGCTTCCATCCTATGTCTCTAAACTTCCTATACATCTTACCTATGATATCAAGACAAGTATAAAAACTAAAGTTATTATTTGGTGTGTTCCCGTGAATATACGGAAGTTTAGCTATGTCATCAAGGCTAATAATACATTCATTTTCATCTCTATGTGGCGGGACTATAAACTCAAAGTCCTTCTCATCCACATAACGAGTAGACTCCTGAGCATAACTTGCTAGTCGATGTCGGACCATCTCATGTGTGTTGCCAGACCACATAGGTTTGCCATTTCTTCTTACATACAGAGTTCCATTAGGTACTGTCACACAATAAACTTTGCCTTTATATAATTTTCTACTCCACAGCTTCTTATTAAATAAGTGCTCATCAGTCTTATCATTTATGGAGACTATATAACCAACTACTTTATTTTCTATAATAGTACCATTTAGAAAACGTTTATCCCCTACTCTATTATCAACTCTAATACTAGAGGATATACCAATTTTAGATAAAATTTCTTGAAACCCATCAGCATAATCCTTATTAGATGAATATATCACCCTGTGCCCATTAACCCTATGTATATTCCCATCGCCTACTATAGCTGCTTCTATAAAAGCTCTTAGATATTTAACAGGAGCTTCTAACAACCACTTAGGGAATTTACCATTATAAGATTTAGTGGACTCAGAAACGAAATGTTTCTTTAGAAAATGATATAGCTTTGTGTTATTTATTCTATACTCATGATCATCATATTTTATCTCAACAGCTAAGTTGTTTAGTACCTCCTCAATATATTTTTTTCCTGACTCTTTTGTTTGACTTATGGTTACTCTCCCGCCAGAATCTTTGCTCTTACAAGAAGATCCATCTGTTACATATAACCCTATAAATTTAGCAAACCAAACAGAGTTAATATCAAACCTTTCCAAAGATAAAAGTATCTTCTTACCCTCCCACGATGGAAAAGCTCGCTTAAACTTTACTCTCTTATTATAAATACTATCGGCGCTATCTATTTTCCATTTTCTATCAATCCTAGAATCATAATGAAAATAGAGCATTCTATGGTTAGGTGTAACAGCAAAATCAACTTGTGTAGACTTACCATAAATTAACGGAGCATTCCATTCCTCTTCTACATAATCTATTCTCTTTTGATACTCCACTTTAAAAGTTCTCATATTTATTGTAGCAAAATTATCTTTATTAGTCGTATCTTTAAAATATTTCCACCCCCCATCTGTCAAAACCTCCGTAGCATCATCATAGCAGAAACCCCTAGATACCCCATTAAATCTTACCGTGATGTCCGAAAATTCCAACATGGGCGTATGACCCCGAGTGATAAGATTCTTAACTAGCTTAATATCGTTCTCAGGACTTGCTTTATCTTGAGACTGATAACAGGTACGGGCTGCTGCTGCTATGTCACCTATAACATTCTCAGGCTTAGTTAGTACTTCAAAAGTACCTGCATTCTTTAGAATTTTCATCTCTACTCCTTATCCAATATGTTATTTATAAATCGAACTGTTGCCCTTTAGTAACAAATCCTAGGAATCCTGCTGCTTTAGCATCAGGAAGAGGACCATCATTGTAGTGGTATAACCACATTTTAGATTTGAGTTCATCAGGCAATGCCACAAGATCTTCATAGTGAGCATGCACCCCAGATGGATATTTTGATGTTTCACAGTCCTGAAAAACAACATCAGAAGTAATCATAAAGTCTCTCAGTTGGTGTGGTGCCCACTGAGTATCAGAAGTAATGAAAACCATGTTCTTGTCTGTACGAAACTTCAATCCAAAAGACTTTACAAAACTCCGGTCAGAGATCACATGGATAGTTTGAATAAGATCAAACTTGTATCCCTTTTCGTCTAAGATGAAAGAGCCATTACTTGGTATCGGCATAGGCTCAAAGAAAGTATCAAGAGTACAGTCTATCATCTGAATTGACCTGAGCCCACCACTCAAGGTATGCTCCCATAAGTCCTTCATAAGTTGGTCCTGTGCTATAAGCTTTACCTTCCTACCACCATGCACTACTCTTCCAAAATAGGTACAGAAAGCTACATTTTCCAGGCCATGAGTGTGATCCCCATGAAGATGGGATATATAGATAGCATCAATGTCCATCACAGACATTTTTTTCTCTTTAAGCGCCCATCTGCAGTCATCTCCACAATCAAATAGGAGCCTGACCTTCTCAGTCTCAATAAGAATATTGCTATGAAAGTTTTCTGTTCCAGAGGCTGATCCACTACCCAAAAATGTGATCTTCATATAAACTCCTTTGCGAAGGTTATTGGTAGTCCCTTTACCAACCCCTTCGTAGTGATATGCATTACGCACCACGATAATGTACTATTTAGCGCTTTGATTTTAAACTACGTGCTCGATTTCTTAAATAGCCCAAAGTGACTATTGCATCTCGATAGGAAAAATCTTCAGGCAGATCTATCCTCCCAGAGTTATATTTCTCTAAATTTTTCTTCAGTTCTTCAATCATAATTATTGTCTCTTCATAACTCAAGGACTTATATTTCTTATGGTCTATCATTATTTATTCCAGTCATTAAAAGCCTCGTACAAATCTCTTTTGATAAACTTGACCATGTTATTAGATAAACCTAACATATGTGCTATATCAGTACCATTACAACCTTGTAATTTTCGTGTGAGGTACTCTATCATCCTATCAGCCTTTTTTTTAGGCTCGGTCCTTCTTAGGTACTCTATAAAGTCTTGAGTGTAGAGATTAATTTCATCATCCTGTCGCATTTCTAATGCAGATGCAGAATATGTATGACTCACCGCAAACTCTGAATTCAAATCTTCCTTACTTACAAACTCCCAGATATCCACCATTTTGGGAGAATGGTGCCCAACATTCACTTTTGTAACCATAGAGTAACGTGCCCTATGGTTATTTTTCTTTAACTCTGGCATTAAATAACAAAAAAGCGTAAGTATGTAAGAGTCAAATCTCCTAGGTTTATTTTCATAGTTGGGATCAAAAGTTTCCAAGGCTCTTGTCTCGATCAGCTTTACATAGAACTCCTGAATAGCCTCATCATGAAGGTCCCTGTTATAGATACCAGTCTTGTACGCCATAAATGATCGTAAATCATTCTCATTATACCTCTTAAAATCTTCCACCGTATTAACTACTTGCATTGTTTACTCCAAAAATTTGCGAACATCTTCTACAGATTAAGCCACGTACAGAGCGCTACAAAGGCATCTATGGATACAGGCGTGCTACTCGTATAGATGATCTTTCCATCTTGATCCTTTACCTTTATCCTTTTCTTATGCCCTATAAAAGAACTATCTCCGTAAACCAATAGTTTCATAACTGTAGTAAACTGTTCTGATACGACAAAATCGACTTTAAAAATAGTATAGACAAAGAAATCTTCTTTGTCCACGCATTCCTTTAAACTTTTTCCTTCAAACGTGGCACTTTCTACTGGATCATTCTCTTCTTTTAATTCTGTAACTTTTGGGGCAGCTTTTAGTAGTTCATCCCTGATTGAGATACTAAAATTATAAGTAACTTCGTTCTGGGCTGATATTACAGTCCCTTCATTACTACCTGAAACCTGAGGCTGAGCTGGTTCATATGTAGTTACTACCTTCTCAGGTTGACTATCATTATCCTGTTTTGGTTGCTGTGGTGTCGCCTCCTTTGTTTTTTCCTGTTTTGCCTTTTCTTTGAAAAAGTCATGTTCAACTTTCCAAGTCTTCCCGTATTCAGCATCTACAACTAGTGGGACTTCCCACCCTAGACGGTCAGTTACATCCCTCAGTTGCATAATGTTTACAATCTCTGGGATCAAAAAATCTAATTTATCTTCCCTCATCTCATAAACTATTTCATCATGTACCGGAAGAAGAATCTTGATATCATTCTGGTACCCGTTCTTATTTATCCATTTCCATACTCTGTATAGAGCAAGCTTAATAATATCTGCTCCACATCCTTGTATGGCACTATTTATAGCACAACGATCCCCTTTAGATTGGGTATAACTATCATCAGCCATATAGAAATGCTTTAGATTACGTCTTCTGCCTAAAGCAGTTCTACTGAACATACGCCTCTTTGTAATCTTTGTCTCATCATCCATCCACCTTCTCAAAGTAGGGTTAGCTTTGAAAAAGTTAGCTTGTAATTTCTTAGCTGATTCTATAGTGATTCCAGCTTTAGCAGCAAAACTTCCTGGGCCTCCACCATACAAAGTTTGGAAGTTTAACGTCTTACCAATCCCTCTCTCCTTCTTGGTAAGGTCTTGTTTACCTAAAGCCGCTCGTGCGGTTATCGTATGAATATCACCAGTACCCTGTAAAAATTCTTTTATCCAGTTTGGTTCTTTAGATAGGTTAGCTGCAATGCGTAATTCTTCCCCGCTATAGTCTACTGCTACTATTACAAACCCATCATGAGCTTCTACTGCATCTCTTAAATCAAATGATGTGGGATCATCCGGGTCATAGGTACTTATGTTCTGACAGTTTACCCCACAGTACCCATCAATTCCATACCCACTACCACCCGAGGCAGAGAAACGCCCCGTCTCTGCTTGTACCTGATTTAGTTGGAATTTTACCTCCCCATTTCTATCTACATTATTAAGGAAGTTCTCTACATAAGTAGATAAGGTCTTTTGGTAAGAGCGGTAGTTCAATATATAAGAAATAATGGGATTAGCCTTCTGTACCAATTCAAGAGTCTCAACATCAGTTGAATAGGTACCATTGGCATTCTTTTCCTTTAATGGATATTTAATCTTCATTTCATTGAAAAGTATTTCCCCAAGTTGCTTAGGACTATTTATATCAAACTCTCTACCTGCTAACTTCAAAATATTAGAGGCACATTCCTTCATCCTATCTATAATCTCTTCTTTTATTTTATTTAGTTTCTCAACATTTATTCTAACTAAATTTCTTTCCATATCCATAACAACAAATAATGCTGGCTTCTCAATCCTCTTATAAACTCTCCAAGGGCCTTCTGAGCCTGTAGGGTCTTGCTGATCCAGGCTCTTCTTTAAGTTAAAGAAAAGAGCATACGTGTTCATGGCATCACTACCTCCATATATGACTGCTTTCTTCGGGGATACCTCAGAGAAAGCAGCTACCTTTTTCTTTGAGGATTCTACACCAAGATTGTTAATCTCAAGCATGGGGCGACCGACAAGATTCTCAGAAAGATATTTAAGACCTTTTTGTTTTCTAGAAGCATCATCAACTGCGGCAAGAAGAAGGGTATCTTCTATCTTATTCTCATCCTCTATAATAATCCCCAAACCCCTAAGTACCTCACCATCATACTTAAAGTTGTGAAAAATTAGAATACACTCTGAGTTGCATAAAATCTTTAACATATACACTGCGATGTCCAGAGGTACATTATCAGTGTATCCTGTATGTCCTACTGGGATATAAATACCCTCTTTGTCAGAGCATGCTAAACAAATACCTACTAAATTAATAACAGGTTTACCATTTATTATCCTAGTATTTAAACCTGTAGTCTCTAAGTCTAAAGCACATATCCCGCTCTGTATGCATCTTTCTATATATTCTTCTATTTCTTTTTGTTTTGTAAGGAGTCTAAATGTTTTATCGGACATCCACGGATGAAGGTCTAGTATATCCTTTACATTATGTTCTACAAATAGGTCTAATTCTTTGGTCAGCAAACTGTCTTTTTGTTCTGTCCTAGCCATTTAATATCTCCCTATAAAGTCGTACCAAAACTTCTTTGAGTTTCAGTGCCTTTTCTCTAAACATATCATCTGATGTCGAATATTTTAGAAGCATATAAGCAAATACTATCCTTCTATACTTCTCTATTTCTACCTTACCTCTCATCCCTGAAATCATCGTTCCAGCTTTGATAATAAAAAGCTTTTCCTCATTTACTCCTGTATCTCTTTTCCCTGTGAATGACTTACTACCAGCAGAAACTATAGCCTCAGGTAGTCTTGACAAATCAATCTTGTAATGCTTAATAAGCGTATTTATCACTTCTTTAAAAGTGGCGGTATCCCGCTGCATCAGGTATGAGTACAAATCCCACGCCTGATGACATGTAAAGCAATAACAGGAATCAGTGACCCTATAATATCGGGCGCTGGGCTTTGAATCTTTTCCATGAAACGGGCATGAAAACTGTTCCTCTTCCATGTCTGTTCGTAAATACCCAGTCTCTCTAAGTATATTTCCAAGTCTTACGTACTTATTAATCTCTGCTTTTACATCATCTATACTTTTCATATACCATACATTTCCCCAACAACTTTGACTGGATCTGTCTCACTTATATTGATATGATCGGTTATGAATCCAGACATCTTATTTACATTAGCAGTGGTAGCTGGAAAGTGTCTGTTACGTCTATTTTTCAAGTTCTGTATCCTTGTAACTCCACTATTACGCATTTCTTCATCTACCCATAAAGTTAATACGATATCCGCTGAGCGCTCAGCCTCGTGAGCATTTGAAAGTGCAGTAGAATCGTATTTACCTTCATTTTTTGAAGCTTCTTTAAACGCCCCACGACTAATCTGAAATGGGGATAAAAGAGCTACGCCCTTACCATTATTGAACGTAAGACATAAACGTTTGGTAGCTTTAATAGTGTTGTTCAAATCTTGGTTATGATCGTTAGTCTTATCGGTTCTATCTATTCCAAGAAGACTTAAATAATCAATAACTACAAAATCAAGGTCCCTATCATTAGCTTTGAATTGCTGTTGTATATCCAAAAGCTTAAATTCAATATCACTTATTGTGGTTATTGTACTTTCCGGTTGCCACAGATAGAAGTTTCCGTATGCTTCATTTTCACCCTCCCCCAAGTCATCCAATGCTTTGAAATACAATTCCTTTTCATCAGGGCTTAATAATCCATTAGCTACGTTATTAATATCAACTTTACCACTGACATGTTTTAGATGTGGGTATTTATCTCTAAACTTAGGGTTACATGTATGAAGGGTGTATATCTTTTCTTTAATTTCATCATGGGACATTTCAAGAGATATGAATGCAGTATTCCAACCACAAATGATAGCTTGATAGGCCATGTTAAGGCAGAAAGTTGTTTTACCATGCTCCGTGAAAGCACCAACAATCATAAATTGACCTCTACCTAGTCCATAACTGTATCTATCTATTCCATAAATACCTGTCTGTATACCAAGCACACCATCTGGCGTTGTTTCTTTTTGTTTATATTTCTCTTTTGCCTCATTAATAGCGTTTCTACTAACAATTTGAGACTCAGTTGTAATTTTGGTCAAGGTCTTTCTAAGATCCCTGGATTTCTGAGCAAAAAAACCAATCGCAGATTCTATACCTTGAAGCTTACTCTTTTTCTTGCCATTATTAATCTCCAACCCCAATCGAGCTATTTTATTTACATCAGTAAGTATCTTTTCAAAGTCATCCAGATTTTGGTCATCACGGTACTCCCTGAGTATAGCTCTAAATTCTTCTCCCTCACATGGTCTTTCCTGGATGATTCTTTCCAGGGCTGCCAGCACAGCTTCATTACCCTCCTTCTCTTCAAAATACTTTTTAAGGTATTCATATGATGGTAGCTCTAAAGATCCGCCACCATCGCACTTCTTTAAATAGTTGAAAAGAAAATGATAGAGAATTTTGTAAGCAGGGTCCTCGGGAGGTTTAGGTATAATCTGCTGTAAAGAACGGAAATTCTTTACCATATCATCCTGAGTAAGTGTGGGCTTACCTTGGGCATTCCTACAATTTACTATAGAACGGAATATTGTATCTAACGTAATCATATGTTTCCTAGATCTGAATTAGCTTTTACTCTGTTTTGAATACTTAATGTCTTGATGTCAGCCGTAGAAATAATATTCTTGAACTTTATCCCATCCATCGTTTTTGTTAAAAAATTAGCTTTAGTTAACAATTCATCAAGCGCCTCTGTGTACTCTTTGCTGTTTTTAAAAGTTGTATCATCGGAGCTGAAAACCCACACAGGCTTTTTCATAAGTATTCTACGATATATCACTCTGTACACTACATCTTTCGAAGGAGCCATAGGAGGATCAGTTTTAGAGATTACAAGAACAAGTAGGTCATAATCAAGTACGTTTTCCAGGCTTTTTCCCTCAGAGTCTGCTGTATGAAAACTCTTAACCATGTTATAGCCGTCAGTTATTAAGTAGGTCTTGTTGAAGTACAATGGACAGGCTATAAAGCATTTTAGCGCATATAGAAATGCTTCAATTTGTACTCCGTACACTCTATAATTCTGAAAAGTGAACTCTTTGACTGTACGCTTAATATCTTCAGGAACCACATCAGGAAGACCGGATAGTAATTTGTATTTTTGGTCTATAGATGGATTTATAGCGCAAATACAAGGTAAAGACTCTTGTTTAAGTATGACGTTACCATACCTATCCTTCATTGTTGCATCTCTACTGACTAAACCTGTATCATTACAGTATGGACAAATCATTTTGCCTCTTTTTCAAACACTGAGTCAAACAGCGCGTTAATAGTACTCTCATCATCTTGGAACATAACTATATCTTTATTGAACTCTAAAGACCCTTCAGCTATGTCCCCCATAACGTCAGCGATAAGTTCCTTTTTACCTTTTAATACTTTTAGTACATGATTGTCTATTGTTCCTTGATTTACTAGGTGCAGTATGTATATATGCTTATGAAGGCTTCCAATACGCTGGGCTCGTCCTATAGTCTGATACAGATCCCCATAACTCCAAGGAGTATCAAAGAAAAGAAGGACATTGGCTTTCTGAAGATTCAGAGCAGCAGAACCAGCAAAGGTGATTATGATAGCCGTAACATTTTTTTCAAGGTCTTGAAAATCCAAACGGGCTTTATCACGGTCAGCTTGCTTACAGGTACCAGTTACCTTAACATGCTTTAATCCAAGGTCGTCCAGAATTTTTTCTAAACGATAGATTCCTGATTCGAAGCGGGTGAATATAATAACTTTTTCTGTAGAAAGCTCTTCCTCAAAAAGCCTTTTGAATTCCAGTTCTTTGGAGCTTTCTCCGTCTTCCCCCTCAAGCCAACAGGGGCCGTTAGAGATCATTTGAAGATAGGAAAGGGAAGCTACCTTATTCTTCCACTGACAATCTTCTTCTGTAGATTCCTCATACTGTTTTTCAAACTTATCCAGCTTTTCTTGTTCTTTGTCTGTAATCTCGGTTTGATTATCTATTTTCTCTTTGTATTCAAAGTATTTCTTCTGTACTATCCTTCTATATACATCCCCACATAAAGCTTCAGCATATAGAGCCGATTGCTTTTCACACATCTCTAATTCTATTCTTTTAGAAATCAAAGAAGGTAGGTCACTCTCTACTTGTCTTGTACGCCTAATTAAAAAGTAGGGTTCTATTATGTCTCTAAATTCATCCAAATTTTTATAGGACACAATCTTTTTAGGCTTAACAATTCTGGTTCCTCTTTTTATTTTCAGCTGCTGACGATTAGTATACTGCTTCAGGAACTTTTCTTTGCTACCAAAAAGACCAGGAACAATAATATTAAAGATATTATACGCTTCTTCAAGTTTATTCTTTATGATAGTGGCGCTTAATCCATATACACGCTGAGCCGCCTTTGATACTAGCTGAGCACCTAAGTATGCCTGAGTTTCATCATTCTTAAATGCCTGAGCTTCATCAAAAACAACTACAAAAGATGGTGACCTGTTTTCAATAAGAAACTGGTAGTCTACTTCAAGAGGGTAATAGCTACTTACAAGGACTTGCGTTTTTACGGTCTTATATTGTGCTTGACGAGCTTCAAAGCCAGTTAGAGTGGTGTAAGGTATTTTCTTAGCTCTAAGCTCTGCTACCGGAGCATAGAGGTCCTGATTGGTAGCTTTTCCATACTCATTGGTCAGGGCGTGGACTGTTATATCTTTTGAGAACAGCAAGAACTCATCCCGCCATTGAGTAACCGCAGATTTGTTTGTAACAACAAGAAGCTTAAGGGAGGGGTCTTTTTGAAGCAGGAAAGAGTACCCAGAGATTGACTGCAGGGTCTTACCTAATCCGGCGCTGTCCCCAAGGATCATTCGACTAAGAAGAAGAAAATGAAGGCATCCTACAACTTGATAGTACCTAAGTTCAACTCCCCCTTTGATGTAATCACAGGGTTTAAGCTTGAGGTCTTTCCTTTGGCGAATGTCTTTAATAAGTTCAAAATTGGAAGGCTTTTGTGCAAATCCCATCTCTAAAAACCGATCTTTAAGTTCAAAACGCCCCGCAACAGCAGGGACTCTTTTTTCCAAAAACTCTGAGATAATATACTCTGTGGTAAAACAATTTTAAAGGAGAAAATACCACACAGCCAACAATTATCCCTGACAACTTACTTTTTTATAATTTCCAAAAACTCTAAAATAATTTATCTACTTTTTTAAAAAACTGTTCAGTACTCTTGCTATTTGACCTTTATTCTGCGAAGCTAATTTTTTGGTTGTACCAGTTATAGTTTTAGCTTGATTTGCAGCATCTTGATATGCTTTTGATATGTTATCTTCCCTAATGGACTTTGGTTTATCCACAGGGCGCAATTTATTTGAAATATTCTTATGTGCTTTGGCGGTCTCCTCTAGCTCCTGAGAAAGAGGTACGTCATTTAATGCTACCTTCTTACCGTGATTCCACGTATTCATAGTCTTCCTCATCTTACTAACTAACTGTTTCATTACATCCGAGCCGCCAGAGTAAACCCCTTCTTCATCCTGCTCTAACTTAGTAGCAAATCTTTCTTTTGCCTTATCCATAGTCATAGGTCCTTTACCTGTTGGTGACTCTTCCTCCTTCATCTTATCTCCTAAAGAAGGTGTCATTGGTTCTTTTTTAACCTGTATCGGTTCTTTTTTAACCCCTAGTTCCTGTATTCTTTTGTCTGCTATCTGTTTAATCTTATTCAGGTCTGCTGGGGATTTAAAAGCATCTTCGGGCTCACTGTAATCAGGTTTTACCAATCTATTCTGAAAAAACATTCGGTAGTTACCCTGCTCATTATTGAACTCAGACCAACCCATCTGATTAGGAAATTTCAAGTTACTTGTTAGAAGCTGCTTGATATTTGATTCATTAGGCATCCCCTTAACAAAGAAGCTATTAGTTCCTTTATCTACTATAGCGTATTGAGCCCCTCCCATATCTTTGTATAAGCTATTTGCGTCTTCAAATTCTTTAGCGTCCACTATACTACCATCTGCTGACAGAAGCTTTGGATTCTGCATTTTTTTGCCACTTGATTCTAATGGACAGTAGTAAACAACAACCTTACCCTTGTAATTGTTGTTCTTAATAGCAAGGTATTTCCATGCAAAGTTATCAGCATTTCCGGTAATGCCATTGTCAAGGCGGTCCAACAAATCTTTGATAATATTTGCGTCAGTAGCCTTAGTAATTGTTTCGTTGATGTCAGCGTAATTGATATCAGAAGGGGTTCCTTTATATACGGCAACATCATAGAAATAATACTTAACCCCACCAATTTGTGCGGGCGTACCTTTAGTTTCTTCGGTGGGCTCTGCCGCCATTACATTCTTCATGACTTTACTAATAAGGTCCTTAGACACTTCCATATTACCACCTTACATAGACTTTATAATAGGTCTACCCTCTAATTCAAATAGTTCTACTACATCAGTTTCACTTGTATTATTAAGCTTTGTCTCTGGCCCACTACTGCTATTCTCACTGCCTATAACAAGAAGATATATTTTACCTGTTAGGTCATTAGCTTTCCCACTTGTAATTATCGCATCATTAAATAGATAAGCCTGAAAAACTTTCTTCGTGCCTAGTGCAGATGTCCATGCTGTGCTATTTTCGTAAAAAATCTCAGGAGTCTGAACCCCAAGTCTAAAAATATCATTTTTACCTAAAGTAAGCAAGAAATTATATCTCCCTCTACTATTAGTTTTTGACGTACTTCCCAAGATGAAATCATTCGTGATTGTATCGAGAGGGTCCTGTATTCGTACTTTTGGACTCGTTTCATAAAAAGAAGCTTCTGGCAAAGTTACAATATTTAGTGGGGAAGATTTACCCGTATAATCCTCAATAGTATGAGTCGGCATCCTATCTATTATGTTAGATATGTTGTTAGCAGGAGTATCTAATCTAATTATCTCATATTGAGTACTAACTGAATCTTGTACATAAGTTTCAGCCAAAGTAATCTGCGTATCACTATCTACGCTAAGTATACGATAATAATAAGATCCTAATGTAACTCTTATATAATCTCCATTTTTTACCTTATTTGACCAATAAGTATTTGTACCAACAACGTCTCTGCTACCTTTTAAGAAAGCACAGGTACCCGTAGTATATGTATAGTCTGTAATAGCACCAGAACCTTCTGAAGTGATTATTGCTGGGGCTTCAGCTTCAATTCTACCATACTTCACAGAATTCAAAATACCCTGATAAGGATTTAGCTTATAAAAAATATTATAGGCACTTTCACCTGAGGATATATAGCTATGCACTAATACAGGAACTTTTATTGTAGCCCCCTCTGCATTAATATCTTCAGCATGAAGCTTAATTCTTGTAGGTAACCATGTAATATCCGTACCATCTTCAGGAGTCTCTAATACAGGAAGATTCTCATTAACATCTAAAGTAAGTGTTGTGTAACGAGATAAATCAGTAAATGTCTCCGAAGATCCTACAGTATAATATCCATAAGCCTTACCAATCGTAAATCCACTTTGTGTTAATGTCCTGGAAGCTATCGCAATAATAGGTTTGTCACCTGTGTCTATCCAAAAGTTTCCAGTTCCGTCTGCTGTTGCTGTTACTTCAATCATCTCATAAATGTCAGTGATTCCTCTACCCTGTTTTGACATCTCAAAAAATTTTATTGAATCCGCTATAGATGCACCTGAACCAGTATACAAAGCTATCTTTAACTTACATGGAGTAGCTGGAAGTGTAGAGATTATTTCAATAGAATAGACTACTGTGGTGCCTGTAGTGCTTCTCTGTATTGTGAACTCAAGATTATTCCTATAATCTCCAAATCCTGTGGTTCCTTCAGCTTGAATACTTTTCACTCCAAGTATAATATATCCATTTAGTTTTTTATTGTCACATGTTATACTTATACTGGTTCCAGAATTTAATGTTCTAAATACAACTAAGTCATGCCCAAAATTATAGTTTTCTGTGTATTGACCGCCACAATAATGAACATAATCCTGTTCATTAGTCACTGCGTCTGAAATACAAATACCGTTCGTATCAAACTGTAAAGGGTTCAAACTATTATCAGACCTCAATAAAACATCATTATCTCGGGTAGCTATAGGAACTCTTACATCTTTTGATATCTCATAAAATTCTTTAGGAACATCTTTTAATCCATTATTTCCGGCATTGTACTCATAGGTAAACTGCATATAAAGAACTACAGTGCTTGATTGCCCTATCATATTGGAACCTGCATCAATAGTTACGGTAGTACCGTTACAAGTGATTCCAGTAACAGGAGCACCAAGGTCAGGGGCATAGAAAGAATTATTAGAAGATGAAACAGTACCATTTGTAGTATCAATAAAAGAAGATACTGCAATAGGCTCTGCAATCCAAGAGCTTCCAGAGGGCCCATTTGCAGGAACAGCAATAATATTGTTATCTTTTGTAATAGCACAGTTTGCATATACTCTTTTCTTGAAAGCAGAACCAGATACCCCGCTTCCAATGTTCGGAGCATCTATAGTATTACCGTTAACCTGTTCAAGTTTCAAAAGTTTTGAGCCGCCAGAATTTACAACCCTGACACCGCTTACTCCAAAACCCTTACTCTTTGTAGTGGTGAGTTCTCCAGCTACGAGCTTTCTAAATGTTCTTCTTGCTATAAGATCTAAATGTTGCCCTGAGGTAACTATCTGATGCCTTATATCAATAATATCCGTGTTATTCACTATATTTAGATATAGAGCATCTGGTCTGTCTGACCTAAAACCTGTAATCAGTTCTGATTGATTTATTCCGGCACCATGTGTTTGCGTGGAACCAAAATCGGATTCTGCTCTGCGATATACAATGTACATAGGAATGGCGTAAACATATCCATCAACAGTATTCAATGTTTCTTTATCATCATCAGAACCTGTACCAGCAATATATAAACCTGGATCTTCAGAGCCAAAATTGGAGAATGCTAACGATGTGTAGCTTCCTGAGCTATTGCCTCCTACAGCTTTAACCATACTAGAGCCAAGTCCTTCAGGGTATGCATCAAAATCTACAGGATTTATATAGTAAGAACTTATGTAAGTTCTTATTCTATACTGTATCTGTACTCTTTTTGTAGTTTCATACCCAAGCCTATCCCAAACTATCTCATTATCCGTCAATGGTATAGCCTGAGTATTACCATAAGGATATATGTTATCATTTTCCCCTATAAGCTTTTTCCATACTTCTAAGAAAACCAAATCATACCTATAGCTACTACCAGAAGGTGGTGGAAGAGTGATAATATTATTCTCATCGGAAGAGTTAGAACCAGAAATTACAAGAGGCCACCCATTAACAACTGCCACGTTACTATCGCTACGAGATATAAGTTTAAAGCTATTAGCTGCGTATGTTTTTGATGTTAGAGTTTGACCACTACGTGCTCTATCTTCAGAATTTTGCTCAGTTGTATAATCTATAGCATTTAAAGCATTGGTATCTTCTACTGTATCAACTTTTAACCAGCCTGAAGGCATAATAGCCTTAAGTCCTTGTTGCTGCTTAAGAGAGGCTATCTGATTTATTAGATTAAGTTCAGATGTAAGACACTGACGTGTTTCCTGGAATACAACATTATCCAGGTTACGTCCGTCTACATCAAGAACGCGGCTCTGTAAATTTCCAAAGTTATCACTCATTTTCATTTCCTATTACTGAGATATCTGGTGCTTATAGAAATCTAATGGAAATATTACCCTTGATTCTATCTTTGGTATCGTTGCTAAAAAAGCAATTAGGTTATCGTATGAATTTACTATGTCACCCATTAACTCATCCGATACAAACCAACTCGATGGAAAACTAGTATTTTTTTGAAAAATCTCATCTAAATAAATTAATGGAGTCAGGGCTATTACACCTTTTATTATTATATTCTTAATAGCCTCATAATTACTAATTATATCTGGAATCAATATGTTACAGATATATTTGATATTTTCACCATTACTCAGTTCTCTTGTTTTACTAACTAATTGATTTAAACCTTTATCAATCAGGTCACAAAAAAAATCCAGCTTTACTGTACTTTCAGAGTTTTCAGATAGTTTCAATCGAGCACTTTCTAAAAACAATTGTGTGGGCTTAGCTCCCCACATAGAATTTATTAGTTTTCTTCTTGTTAGCATCATCCCATAGTCAGTACCCTCTTGAAGTACTGCGGTAACACCTCTAAGCTTACCACTCAAAACTTCTAAATTCCTTTTAAGGATATCTGTGGATATAGGTGTTCCAGATGAAAAATTAGGAGAAAGAAATTGACTTATATTTCTTTCTCCTTGTTCCTTTTTCTTAATTACTAAGTTATTTTCTTGTACTTGCGGTTTAACATACTTTATAGTTTTATCTAACAATTCTGTAGAAGGGTATTCACCATCTGTATTCCAATCATCTGTTATTATAACTATCTTAGGCTTATCCTCAGCCTTATTAAGTAGAAATACTATATTAGCTAGTACATGTGCTACTACATCTATAGCATTCTTATCCATTGGTATATTAAATATATCACACCCATTAACAATAGTCCTAATGACATTATCCTTAGCAATAATACAGATACCTGAGTCATTAACTCTGACATGTCCTATAACGTTGGACCTGCTTAGGGAATATTTCTTAATCAAATGCTTCATATTATGATGTTATTCTAAAAATAATTGTTAGGGTCATACTATTAGTCTTATTTAAAACTGGAAAAGTTCTCCAATTTACCATCCCGCCTGTATTACGTTCAGAAGTAGCATCCCCTCCGAATAAAGACATTTCCATGATCGGTCCTATCGCCTCTGCTTCTCCGAAAGTTACTGAATAATCTACGATGTTAGTATCACTTGTCGTAGGTTCCCCAGTTTCAGGGTTCACAAAGGTCGATAACCCTATTGCTTTTCTTTCAAATTCGCTCTCAAGAAGAGTCTGGGAAGTCGTAGGAGCAGGAGGATCAAACGGATTCCAACCAGAAGCACCGCTACCGACTGCTAGGTATGAAATCCCTTTAGTAGGTTCAGTATTGTCTTTTAACAGACGCGCAATTAGAATGGAGGCAGTATTTACTATTATATTATGCTTCCTATAATCATATACTAATACCCCTTTTTCATAGGCTTTAATAAACAATTCCCCTTTTAATCGCGGGGTTTGTTCCTTATACCTTATAGCTGATCCTATAGACATAACTATCTTATTAAGCCCTTTTATGGTTTCTTTTAAGAGACTCATAATTTTTCCTTTTTATTCTATAAAAATGACCAAAAATAACCTATACCTATAAATAGTACTTTTCATTAGTAGATTATTAGGGAACGTGAGACTTTAAATAGGAATGTTAAGCTTCTTAAATTCCTCTAAAATAACTTATGAAACTTTTCTACTCATACTTAGGGTCTCTCAAATTCTCTTATTTCAGTTACTCTTACTGTATTATCAAATAGTAATTCCCTAACTATCCTTGTACGCAAAGCATATTGGGTGTTATTAAGATTTAACACAACATCTGTTGGATCTATAGATAGATTAAGTAAGTCTTCTATCTCTACCGCTTCCGAATCAGTAAGAACAATCAACCCCTCCGGGTAATCTACTGTATTTACAATCGTACTTTCGTTCTTAGATGTTTCTATAACCGATCCAAAATAGAAGTTATGAACTAATCCCGTAAAACCCAAACTATTACTCCAATAACTTCTTCTTAAACCTTCTGCGTAATCATCCAACATGTTTATTGGATCTTCTATGATAACTCCCGCATTAGGGCCTGTTAAACCACCAAAACTCACTATCATTATGTCTTGATCCCAGTTCCTCCATTGTACTCTGTATTCAGCCTCACTATAGGATAAAAAGTATCCTGTTTCTCCACCAGGAATGAAGTACTTATCATCCCCATCAACTATTGTAGGGTTGGTTTCATTGGTGGGTCCTGTAATACCTAAGTCAACCGCTCCGCTAGGCCCTGTAAAACCTGCATGTCCTGTAATATGGTAATATACTGATTTGCCGTTTTCTTTTATTATTTCAGACGATAAAAGTTGAGATCCCGCAGGAAAACCATTTATATTGGGGTTATTTGGATTCATCGGATACGGATCAGGGTCAGAATCAGTGAAAGTCATCTGGAAACCAAAACCTGTGTCACCTGTACTGTACCCAGGAAAATGCTCCAAGTAGGACTGTGTAAATCCATAGGTAAAAGGATTACCTGCCTTAAAAACTATGTTCCTAGTTACTTTATTCAAATACGTATCTACATTGAATACTACATGTCTTGTTATAGAATAGTCATATGTACCACTTACCTCTTTAAATGAAGTATGCAGTCTTATAGTAGCACTATCTATGACCTCTACTATCGTATAAATAACATCTTCTATAATCGTTTCATATTCTCTAAGTGTTGTATTCCAAATCCTTTTAGGTATATTCTTTAGAGTTATTTGATCTCCTATATGTAGTACAAGCCAGTTTTTATCAATACTCTTTATAGTCTTTGATCCATTTAATGTTTTGGCTCGTCCTTCCTGGATATCAAAAGGAACTCTATTTATGTAATCCAAATAGTCATTTACTCTCATTTCTCTATTGGGATAGTACTGATCAATCATCAGCATTTTAAAAGGTATGGTTCTACTTCCCTCGGTTATTGTTGAGATCGGGGCATCAAAACCACCATTACTAAACTCTTCTATCTTCAGATCTGAGTACAGGTTAATCTTTTGATTTATCGGATAAGCACATACTTTATTATGGTCTATTAGACCAGACTCGTCTGAATCAATAATAGTAAATCCTGCTTTCAAATCATGCTGAACAAGGTCTGCTTCTACATAGGTATCTTCACCTTCAGGAAGTATAAATAGTTTAGCATGACCGTCATCCGTAAAAGTCTTCACGAAAGGAGGAGTTCCAGGATACAACTGAGTAGCTGCCGGAATATCTTTCTTTAGGTAGTTATCATTAAGCACTACATTCGGGTCGGTATCAGTCAAATATTCTGGGCTGAAAGTCAAATCATAACGGTCTAACGTGTTTGATCCTGTTCCAAGAGAGGCTCTTAATCCAGACTTGTCATAGGTATCATTCTCAAGCGTATCCGATGAATTAAGAACAGCACTGTGTGACAGATTGAAAGCACGATAGCGGTACCCTATTTTCTTCAACATCTCAAAATCAATAACAGGGTCTCTCATCCCTGTGACACCATAATCCAAAACTAAGCTATACCCAAACCTTGGACCATAGGAAATATCTGGTAAAGACCCCGAGTCTTGGTAATGCCACCCTGGGTCTAATGTTTTTGAATAATCATTTGTGTAATCTGTCTGAAATCTATATTTTCTTTCAAAATGCGTATAGTAGTACTCAAACTTCAGGACTGAACCTGATGGGGGTAAAAAGTTAATCTTTACATGACCAAGTAGAGGTCTTACACTTTCTACGGCTCCTGTAACACCAGTGTATCTTATTATAGTGCTTTCAAATAGTGTTTGGGATGCTACAGGAAAAGGAGAATTGATAACCACTCCTATATCCCCGGTTATCCCTTCAGTGCCCGTAATACCAACAATACCTGTAAGTCCAACAATACTATATATAAGTGTATTATCCAAATAATTAGTGGCATCTATTACTATGGTATCGCCACCTGTGATTCCTGTTGGGATATTAGGCATTCCTACTACATCTAATCCTATAGCGGTGCTTACTTGTTTTGAAGTTACTACTGAACCGATAGAGACAGAGATATCATCAGGAAAAGCAAGTTGACCTGTCCTGTTCAATATAGGGAAAAGATTCATTTGATAATCAGTATCATCCCCTAATAGCATCGGATCATTTACTGGGAAAGGCCATCTAAGTCTCGGAGAGGGTCCAGTAAGACCCTGCATAATTGAAAAAGAGGCTCCTATATCTTGGTGTATCAAATTTTTAGTTCTATATACTTTATTTCCGGTTTCATCTATATAATAAGACTTTAAATTATTCTGGTCATATACAGTATAATTTACTGGGTCTGGATATCTCTTTGAGTAGTAATAATCCACTCTGATTTTAGAGTTTGATGGTGGGAGGAAGTTAAGGAATATGATTCCTGTCCACGGATCAACCGAATCTATGGCATCCTCTACCTTTAAGCCATTGAGATAAACAATCAAATCTGCTGCTGTGGCTAATTCTCCTGAAGGTCCAAACATAGGCAGGATAGGGGCACTATAGCTATTAGGATCATCTGAGATTCTAAAATAACCTGGGACACTATGACCTGAAATGTCTGGAGATACATAAATAAGGTCTACGCTATTGAAGAATCCAGATACAAGCTGTAGGTCAGGCCATGTCCAGTACTTTCTGGTATCTTCATACATTGGGAGCAAAGAGCACCCAGCACGCCTGTCGCAAAGATGGGTTGTATCATCATAGCTTGTTTGTAGCACGCTGTCAGTAGATGATTCTTTTAGTTCTCCTGTATGATATATCTTTATCTGGTAGTCAGTACTTGGAACATTTAATCCTGTAAAACCATAGTCTTCAGCGAAGGTATTCTTTATTTCATCTAAGCCCTGAATATTATTCGGCTCTTCATAACTTAAAGTAGCCTGATAGGTATTGTCTATAAATAAACTGTACCTTGTTATCTTTACGTTTTTATAAGTTTTCTTGTTTAACTGTTTGTAAAATCTCCCATCAACCAATACTACTTTAGCAATACCGTCTTCAACAATAACATGGTATCCTTCTTCAATATCATCTCTCGTTTCAAAGACCTTTTTTACATTCTCCTGGAAAAAAGGTCTTTCTACCACAGCCCTATCAAATTGCTTATAGTAGTTACTTTGAACCTGTGTGGGGACGTTATAGAACTGAAATTCATCTGTGTACTTTTTTGCTCTGAATATGATAGTCTGACCTATTTCTACGTCAGTTACTTCTATTCTATGCTCCCCGGCTCCATCTCTTGTATATGCTAAAGTATCATCATTATATGTAATAATACTTCCATCTTCTAAAGTTACAAGTTCAGTAGTTGCATTAATATCTGAAATAATCCCTGTATATAGCCAATCCGTATCTATGATGGAGGATGTTGTGCTACTATCTACTGTACCTACAAATTCTAAATAATCTCCTACATCAAGGTCATCTGCCGAAATTGTTGTTTCAACATCTGACAAATCCCTATGAATTATTGTTGTGCTTACCCTATAGACTAAAATCCTGTTATCTGTAAAAATAATAACCCTATTTAATGTATCAATTTCTGCTATAACTCCTCCAGTGGGCAAAGCACTGGCAATCTCCAGTTGAGATATTTTTGTAGTAAGATAGGTGATAACATACATTCTATCCGTATCATATATATCTTCCGTTATCTCAATATCATCATACACTGGTTCACAGGCCCCATCATTATTTTCGAAAGATTCTGTATAGATTAGTCTTGTATCATATAGGGTATGAGCAGGCTTTATAAGATTGATAAAAAATCTTATATCTTCCAGCATATTACCAATGTTAGATGAGGCTGTTACCGAGTCCATCAAGATGTCAAAAAACATCTTGTTAGTATCTTTTAATGTATAGGAAGTCTCTGGATTTCTTAACTCAAGATATAACTCTTTTAGGGTAACAGGTAATCCAAGTATGTCCGAAACAGAAGATTCTATGTTATCTTTTGAGCTTCCTACAAAATAGGCATTTCTTACCTTTATTAAGAAGTCTCTATATTCTGTGTCTGCAAGATTTTCGTTGATGGACTTCGAACCAAGAAAAAGAAGATCCCCAAGGATTTGATATATGTATTCTATTCTGGTTGTAGTATGATATTGGTCTTCAATTATATCAGACAAAGACGTTTGAAGCAGCGCCAATTCATGAGCAATAGCCTTATACATCAATCCTAAATTTGTACTATTATTCTTAGGATAATTACTGGGCAAAACACTTAATAGTCGAGTTTGTATAGTAGCAGTAAGGTCTCTTACCTGCTTCTCAAACTCGATACCACTTTTAAAGCGTCTCTTACCTAGCTTTTCAGTTTCGCTCAGATTAGATATAGTTTTCATAATACCTGTTTATTTTAAGCTATAACTATGTAATCAAACTTTAACTCTTCTCCGTAACCAGCTTCATTCTCTACTCTAAGATATACATCATGTAATATAGGATTATCTAAAACATCTGGAAAATAGTATTCGTGAACAGGATTTTGTTCAGTTGACGATTCTCCATCTCCAAAATCCCAAAACCACTCTGTAGGATTCCCAGTAGACAAATCAGTAAATGCAACTGTATATGTTATATTTCCACCAGTAGGAGCACCTATAAAGTCTACTATCGGTAAGGCTACACGATCAGGAGTAAACCACGGGATGCGATCTCCAGCATTACCAACATGCCCTGTTACACCTTTAACTGAGATACCATCTATCCCTGTTATCCCAGGATTTCCTGTTATACCCCCATGACCTGTTAGCCCCTGTACCCCTGTTATCCCTAAAGCTCCAGTATCTCCTTTAGCACCAGTATCCCCAAGATCTCCTTTTAACGTAAAATTACCATAACCATCATATATCTGTATATCATTTTTTGTAATGGGATTGTACCCGGTTAAACCGAAAGACCCATCCTGAATCAATTTTACCATAAGAAGAGGAAGTTTTCCTGAAAGATCTGGAAAAGACCTTATCTCTCCTGAGGTAGTCTGTAAAAAAGAAATACTTGGAACTAATACTATAGAACTTGATTCTGTCATGCATATAAGTATATATATGATACCTTTTCTGGCATTAAATAGTCTCGGACTACTTTTTATATAGTCATCTATAGCTTTTTTTATATCAATAGTAATGTCATTAAAGTGAACCCATGTATCATTAATTATTACGGAGCCGCCTCTTATGAAGACTATATTATCCCCATAAACAGTCGCGTCTTTAGTAATTGTAGTAAAGTCCCCTTCTTTTCTTGTACTTAAACCCATAATATGCCTTGTTTTATTATTAGATTATTAGTTAAAAGAATAGCTTAAATGGGATATGTATAGCCCAATTTATACCTGTCATACCATTTAGTCCTGTGTCACCTACATCTCCAGGAATCATTCTTCCTTTATGCCCCGTTACTCCTGCATACCCCGTAATGCCGTTAGTACCTTCACTTCCAGTCAACCCCTGAACTCCTGTGTGCCCGAAATCATTGCTATCAATTCCAGGGTCTCCAAGTTTATTTTTATCAATTACATTTCCAGTCCCAGAGAAGAAAGTTACGTTGGTATCTTTTAACGGTTTAAACCCGTTAATCATATCGGTCGTTCCATCCTGTATCAGGGTGATGCCTACCAAAGGGATAATATTGAACGTATCTGGAGCAGGTATCACAGTTTGTTTTGTAATATCTACTTGAGGCCCCTCTAATACTGTAATTTCTCCATCTTTAGTTAAACCTACGACAAGATAAACTGCATAATTCCTATTAATGAAGAACCTAGTCCTTGGGGATACTACTACACTTGATATATAGTCAGTAACATTGAATAAGGTGCCCTCAAAATTTACCCAATTATTTTCATAGACAAATGATGCAGCCCTTATTCTTACTGTACTATCAGCAATTAATGGGGTAGATTTAGCATCTATTACTGTTATTTTTGGTCTTATCATACTTAATCCTAATCAAATATTATGGTTGGCCCGTAACTTCTTGTAAACCCGAAAGGTGTTGGATTGGTTTCATATATAGGTATCCTTAATGTTACTCCCTTACCTTCATGAGTTACAATATTCCCTGAACCACCCAGAGATAAAAAAGTATCATCTCCAGGAGCTATATCTGGGGTAGAAACCCCTGATAAAACTGTTATTGTGACATTTGTAGATAAAGGCCCATTCCCGAAAGAATCAGAAACTGTAAGGGTTACAATGTAACTCCCTATTTCTGTAAACGTATAATTTACCTCTTGAGTTGAGCCTATATTCCCAACCCCCTCTAATTCCCAATTCCAGGAGACTATAGGATTATTAGCTATTCCGACAAAGTTCACATCTAAGTCTTTCTGTCCTATAACTGGGGTAGCTTCTATACTTACTGATAAAAGATTTGGAACAACATGAACTCCTACATATTTATCCAAAGATACTGTCGCTGATTTTCCTGGCACATCTATATCCTGAAGTCTCCAGGTAAGATGCAGAAAAGCTAAGTAAACAGCATCTATAAGATAGGTATAACTTGCTGTTTCAGTAGTCGCTTCATAAATACCATCTCCAGTAAAATCCCACTCCCAGGTAGTCACCGTACTATATACAGCTCCTGTAGTTGAGAAGTCTACAGTAAGTGGATTCTTACCTGTTGCAGGGGTAGGAGTTGTTACTATAGCTATGTGCTCTGGAACACTAAATGTTTTATTTACTATGTATACATTACTAAGATCATCAGTTATAGTAAGTCTTATTTTGTAGCTTGTTGGAGCCGCTAAGCCTGTCACAAAGACTTTATCCAAGGAAGTAACAGCATTCTTCCTATCTATTATTAATTCCCCTAATATGCTATCTGTGTGTATCAGCTCCCAGTCCCACGTCTCAGCATAGTCATCATTGACGGGTGTAAATGTAACATTATTGGGGACATAAGTAGTATCAAAAGAGATATTTATATCTAGACTAGGTAAAATATCTAAAGTTTTTGTTTTAGTACTTATAAGACCATAAATATCATAAACAGTTAAACTAGGGCTATAAGTGTCCGCTGTACCATAAACATGGACTGGAGCCGTTACTCCAAATAAATGTGAAGACCCATCATCAAATATCCATTCCCATCCCGTAATAGATCCTTGTGATAGAGAGCCATTAAATGACCCTGTAAATGGAATATAGCCATGTGATGGTATTACTTCAAAATCAGCGTTTAGTCCAGATGCTACTACCCGCATATTAGATACTACTTGAGTTACTCCAGGATATAAAGGATCAGAACTAAATATCTGCTGAGTAGGTAACCCTTCATCAGTTATCAAAACCACATCATATACTCCTGCGGTAGTATAGGTGTGTGATGTATTCTTAGTATTAGACTCAGAAGAATCTCTAAATAACCATCTCCAGGTTACAGGCTCATATGATCCAGGAGCAGAAGTTACCGTGAAAGTAACTGGAAGAGGTAATAAACCAAGATTAGGAGTTACTTGTATCAATAAATTAAATATAGATACATTTCTTAAAAATGTAGTTGTCTGCTTAGTAGAATCTATACCAGAAATACCTATATCTCTTAGAGTAAGAGCAACTTGAAAAGTATTATAAGTATTGTAATTATGAAAAGGTCCTGTAACACCTTCCTGTGTAGAGCTATCTCCAAAGTCCCAATGAAATCCGTTATACCCTGCAACTACAGTATTATCTAATGTCCTTGTAGGATTAGTCACTCCAAATTGGAAAGTTACTCCAGTTCCTGGTACATTACCATAGTAGAATAAAGGATTACTTATTACAGAAAGGTCAAGAATTCTAAGACATACTATATACCCATATTTAGTTACCCTTAATGAGGCATTTTCATTAAGCGTTAGAGATACAGTATAGACTCCCTCAGCAGTGTAATCATGTGCTACATTTTTTAGTAAAGGGTCTGTTATTAAGATACTTGTCCCATCTCCAAAATCCCATCTCCAGCTAGTAGCTCCTGCATCATCTATTATAGTAAACTGCACCCTATCAGCACCTCCTGGAGAGAAGTACCCTAATAAGGGGTCACCTGAGAAATCTAATAAAGAGCTAAAATAAAAAGCCCCTACTCCCAAACGAGGTTCCCCCCATAAGCCCTCAGAATAAGAAACCCATAATGAGGAATCACCTGAAATAGTTATATTGCTGCTCCACTGCCCATAACCATATATATCTCTATTATTTACTTCTTCCTCATCCCATAGAGGCCAAGATGTTGCTTTTGTCCAGGAATATTGATTAGTTCCACTATATGTTATCCCTGTCCCAACCCACTGAGAAGTTGAGAACAGAGAAGAGGTAATATCTATAGTAGCATACTCCCAAGACCCTATACTTACAGCGGAGGTATCAATTACTGTGTTTTCTAAATAAGAGTCACCATCTACACTGCCGTATGGAAAACTATGCGTATCCCCAGGTACACTACCCTCTGTTGAAAAGTTAAACTCTCCTATACCGTTATTATCAGCTCCATTTATCCCAACATAGTAAGAGCCGCTATAAGTTATGGCGCTTCCAGGGTGTAGTGTCCAGCTATTTGTACTATTAATATCAGAATAATAAGCATAGATGCTTGAGCCTATTCTTACCAATTTTATAAAGATGCTACCGTAGGGAGATGCTGGTAGGTATACAGAACTTCCGTGAAAATGTAGATAACCGCCAGACCAATAATAATCTAATATTTCAGCATTTGTTCCGGCATTAAAAATCATCAGATGCTCTGACACATTACCTGTTTGGGTAGCTCCAAAAATTATTTCCATCTCTAATTCAAAGTCACCAGTAAGGCTTACTCCATCAGGGGTGAGCCTTATGTCGTCATCACTATTTTGTACTGCTACGTAGTTACCTGATCCCGGAGGAAACTGCTCTATCTCAAAAGCATCGGGACCTGTTCTAAATTCGGAATCCCACCAACTATTAGCGGCCCCGTCATTAAAGTTATCATTTATGTATGTATTATAGGGAACATCATCTGGTACATCCTCTATAAAAGATGTAGATACTGTACTTGATATAAGACTACAGCCTTTTATATTTTTTCTCCCGGAACCTACTATAACTGCCGATCCCGCATTAAAAAACGTACCTTTATAACTTATACTATCAGTAGACTGTTCATGTACCCCATATATAGATATATTATTTATAGAGTACATTATACCATCTACTAAATTTATTCCTTTATTAGATATACTTTCTGACCTTATTTGCCACGGGCCATATAAACTTTTATCCCATGCTAATACTGTGGTACTAGCATTAGGATAAGATAAATTATTGACATCATAATCTACCTCGCTAGTTATATCTCTAGCTCCTTTTAAATAAATATAAGACCGTGCTATTGTTGATAGTAGGCTGTATACTGTACGAAAAGATGCGGGATTATTAAAGTCTTCACCATTATATTCTGATAAATCATTTGTTACTGCAATATCCGCATATAATATAGTAGGAAATTCTTGACATCCATAATCGGATGCATCAGAAGTCCCTACAAGTTTATAGGAGTACAAATCAGTGGCATTCCATGCAGGTAACGATACAGGAGGAGTCCACCCATAGGTCAGATTAGTAGCATTAACAGCTGGAGTATAATTAGTGAAATTAGCTAAGTTCGATTTATTAGTAATACAATCTGTGATATTTACCGTATTCCCAGAGTCTGAGTCAAGGAATGTCGCACCTCCAGAAGTATACATTATACATTTAGTAAAGGTGTATGTTCTAGCTACCAAAGGAGGTTGGTCTATTTGTAGCTTTCCTGTTAAAACAAATGTTGTCCTATCAATCAGAGTTATAGAAGTAGCAGCATAACCTTTTAGTATAGGTATATCTCCAGCTCCTCCTATTATATAGCACCCACTAAGAGAAGACATAGTAGCACTACTACTGCTTGTTGTATCTATGAGGCCGCCATAAAGACTTATATAAGGGATATTCAAAGTATAGGTACTAGTCTTTATTCTCCATGGACCATAAGATGATTTATCCCAAGCCTTAAAAGATATAGCACTCGCAGTATAACTAAGGTTAGCTGATAGCGTCCTACTGCCTCTACAGTAAAATATTGTTCCGGCTGTCAGAGTAGTACCAAGCTTAGTTAGTAGCTCAGTCCATCCAATACGCTGATCCCCGTAAGTTCCAGAATTTCCGGTGGAGGTCTCCTCTAAACTAATGTAAAAATTATTTCCGCTTGCCCAGTTATTTTCTGATGCTACCCCCGAACCTAAGCTATTCAAATTAAAGTCTCTTAGGTCTGTAGATGTCCATAAAGGCAGTGAAGAAAAGACTTGACTATATGTTATATTTGTATCATTAACGGTACCTGATATAGTAAATAAACTTGTTCTATTTGTTTTATTTGTATAACAAGTATCTATATTTAAAGTGGCCCCTAGTGATACAGAGATATTATCGCCAGTATCTATTCCCCAAAAAACAACATTACTCATAGTAACAGTGCCAATAGAAATAGTCAGGTCCTGTTTATGTACTAATGTTGTCTGAGATACGGTACCTGAGCTACTAATTGTATTAGTTCCTACACCAGATGATGTGTAAATATACATTCGTGTAGCATTTAAGTAACTAACATTTGTCCCCTCAAGGTAACCATCGTATAAAGATACATTTATAGCAGAGAAAGAGTTTGCGGAACCTCTTATCCTCCAGGGTCCGTACTGACCTACATCCCAAGCTCGCATACTAAATGTTTTTGTACTCGTAAAATTAGATGTTATGGTATACTGACCCTTAAGATAGTACACCCCATTATCTCTTATACCCGAACTAAAATCTACAAAAGACCAGGGATCTGAGATTGTCCCTGCATGCCCTGCTGAAGTGTACGTAGAACTCAAAAATACATATTTTTTATAAGGTAATATATACGTCCATATTAATGGGTACCCTACGCCATAGCCGTCATAAAGATTAAAATTAGATAACTCAGGGTCAGAGTACGTAGGATACGCTGGTGGGGACCAATTATATATAATGTCAGTAAGAGTTATAGTTCCTGAACCTATTACAAAAGTTGAGGGTCCTGACTTATCGGTCACTGTATCAGATACGTTTAATACATTTCCAGAGGGTAACGTTATTGAGGCATTAATTATAGAGTCAGTAATTGATGTAGTACCTAAACAGGTAATAGTACCACACTTAAAAGTAGATTTTGCTATAGTCCCGCTACCTGCTATATTTACTAAGGCAGCGGTAGGAACAACAATAAAAGAATTTGTTAGTTCAGAAAACTTAAAATCAGTAGTACTAGAGACTGATAGGTACCCATTAATGTATTTAGCATTTATTGAATTTGCATCATTAACAGTTAATTTCCACGGCCCATATAACTTCAAATCCCAAGCATCTATAGTATATGAGCTAGTACCATAAGATATAGATGAACTTGTACTTCTCATGCCCCTAAAATAATAAATAGTATTTTTAGTAGCTGATAGCCACTGTGTCCAAGACCATGGGTCAGATGTAGATCCTGAATGATTAGAACCTGTATAGGTAGAATTTATATCAACATATATAGCCATTTTATATCTCCAAGTCTGATCTGTCTATACTCATTAAATCTTTAATCCATTGTTGATGAATAGTAAATCCTATACCAACTCTCCAATTATACAGATTAATTCCAGTATTAGTTTCATAAAGATACGGGCAATATACATTTCCACCGCCTATTCTTACTGCTTTTGTTCTTGCTATGGAGAACTCTAAACCTTCATCATCTAACCCATCTTCCGCTTCTAATCTTTCCCCATCTACATAATACATCATATGCCCGTCATCATCTAAACAAATATAACTAATAAAATGCCACTGCTTATCATCAAGTTTTATATCTATAGTCTTAGCTATTAACTTAGATTTAGAACCAGAGAATTGTAACCTGAAATCTGTTCCTTCTTTTTTTATCTCTAACCTGAAAGAAGCATTTGTATCTAAGACATCTCCATATGGATCAGAAACTACCATAGGATACAATACATGACCTTCTGCTACTAACGGATTTTTTATCCATCCAATACCTACAAATTTTGTACTAGTCTTGAGTCCCCTATCCAGAACATTTATAAAAGCTTCCTTAGAAATTGAAACAGTCTCTTCCGGCTGGGCATCAAAATAGAAGTCTCCTATTCCAAGTCTAGTTTCATTAAAAGGGCCTGATGGAATAGAAGAGAAATCTTCAGAACCAATAACAATTCTCTTTCCCCAAATGGACCACTTTGCCCACTTTGTAGGATCAGGGTTAAACCCTGTTAAACCACCGCCTGTTACACCAGCATCCCAAGCGGGCCATGGTTCCGGGTTATCATACCCGAATTGTACTCCAGTATAAGAGGCTATTCCTTCTACTTCCGAACCAAATCTATTCTTTCCGCCATGATTACAGACACTATGCTGTATAGAGAATTGAGATTCACTTAATGAACCTGTTACTCCTATATCTTTTACATCCATGAAACAATTATTAAATTCTGATTTATACCCAATATCATAATTTAATATTAAGTTACTCGGGCCTGCAATTATATTTGATCCATTAAAAGTAGCATCCCCAATCATTGTGAGAATACATTTATCCTTTACTCTTATGCTAGTAGTTTTGACTACCCCATGAACACCTAACTCTAACCCTGCTGTACCATCTTCATTTACAAACTCTGTCTCAAGAATCAAATTTGAACAATCACTTATATTAAGAACAAATGTAGACTGAGAAGGATCAGATGCCTTTATTCTCCAGGGACCGTATAAACTATAATCCCAGGCATCTAAAGTAAATCCTATCTTATCTACATAGTAGGGGTCGGTTTCAGTAAGAAGCCTTGCCCCTCTTATTTTATAAGGTAAAGTGTCATCTGTAGCACTAACAAACTCTGTATAATTAAGCGGGTCACTTGCGGTACCTATTCCTCCAGAGGTATTTATATTCAAATCAACATAATAAGCATCTCCTGGAAATTCTATTATTATGGGACCAAGAGTTATGGTATCACTACCTCCAGGCCCTGTAACTGTAAGCCTAATATTCCTTTCCCCTACTTCAGTATACTGATAGGTTGGATTCTGCAGATTACTGGTACCTAAGCTATCCCCAAAATCCCAATCCCACGTCGAGATATTAGTAGACGAAGCATCAGTAAAAGCCACAGCCAAAGGTAACGGCCCAGACGTGGGGGTAAATATAAAGTTAGCTTTTGGTTTTATCGATATCGTAGCTGTTTTAGTACTAGTATTACTAGGCCCAGGACCTGTAACAGTAAGAGTAATAGTATATACGTTATTAGTTAAATATGTAATAGTATGAGGCCCCTGTGTCGAAGCCGTGTCCCCATTACCAAAATCCCACGCCCAAGAAGTAGGACTCCCTGTAGAGGTATCCGTGAAGGTTACGTCTAATGGATTCTTTCCAGTTGGTGGCGTAAACGTAAAATTTGCTGTTACATTATTATATACAGTAATTAAATTTATTTGTTGCTGACTATCTATTAAGCCATCTGTACCTGTTACTCTTAATGTAACGCTATATGTTCCTGCTGTTGCATATGACTTTGCTATAGTAGAACCAGTACCAAAAGTACTATCTCCAAAAGTCCAATCCCAATTAGTTATCGTTACTGTAGAACCTAGCCCATTAAAAGATATAAGTTCTCCTGTTAGTGCAGATGTAGAACTAGCATAAAAAGAAGCTAAAGGTCTTACAGATACTACTCTTTCTTTATAGCTACTACCTCCAGGCCCTGTTACGGTATATCGTACAGTATGTTGCTTATTAAGTGTATATACATGCGTAGGGTTTGTAGCAGGAGAATGTGAGGAGCCATCTCCAAAATCCCAATCTCGTGAAGATATAGTCCCCCCTGAAGAGTTATCAGTAAAGCTAACTGTAAGAGGAACTGTTCCACTTGATGGATTATATGTAAAATCCGCTACAGGAGCATCAGGAGGAGGAGGAGGAGCTGGATTAACAACAATTAGATTTGTGCGAGTGAGTGAATCTGTTAATCCATCTATTCCCGTAGCAACAAGGGTAACACTATACGTTCCTGCGGAACTGAATGTATGTGAAACAATCGAGCCCGTTTGTGTCGGCCCATCATTAAAATTCCATGTCCAGTTAGTTACGGTAACCCCAGACCCGGTACCATTAAAAGTTACTGAATCTCCTGCTGTTATAGTTGTTGTAGAGACTGGGGTAAAATATGCTTTAGGCTTTACAGGAAGGATCTTTGTTAAGCTTCCCGTCCTTTCTACATCCCCACATAGATGAGTCGCATAAAGAACTACATTATAATTTCTATTATTAGAAAAAGTATGAGTAGTATTTTGCGTTAAGTCATGTGGGGTACCATCTCCAAAATCCCACTCCCAACTATTTATAGGCCCTGCATAAGTTGCACTACCAGATAGGTTAAAGCTAGTTGTATTAGGGTAACCTGTTGTAGGGTTAAAACTTATACTTACAACTGGGACTCCTGGTGGAGGTGGGGAATACGATACATCTACATATGATCCTACTGTATGACTATCTATACCATTAAAACGTACAGTTAGTGTTACATACCAATACCCAGGCAATACATACTGGTGTGATATAGTAGGATTTGATACAGATTGTACTGGACTACCATCCCCAAAATCCCATATGTAACTTGATATATTAGTATATGAGCTACTAGCATCAAATGTTACGGACTCACCTTCAATAATAGTAGTTGCTGATTTAGAAAAAGAAGCAACAGGTCTTATATTAACTTGTACTGTAGCGCTTGAGCTTCCTCCTGAGTTACTGACTGTCAGAGTAACTGGAAAACTTACATTTTCCGTGGAAGTAACTGTAAAAGAAGATCCTGTCCCAGTATTCCCTCTTCCATCGCTCCAACTACGGGAAGTAATAATTCCTGTTGATACATCATTAAAAGTCATAGTATAAGGCATATTGCCTGTAGGTACTGAAGAAGGAGATATAGCAGCTACAGGTGGTATTACTGCTATTGCAGTTATATAGTTAGTCTTAACATTAAGTACATCATACGTAGGGGCAGCAATATTATATATAGGGCCATAATTAACTCCACAAAATCCAACAAAGGTCCCGCAAAATCCTACACTATACGTTCCTGCGGAACTATACTCATGCGTAGGATTGGCTGTATTTAGAAGAGTTGTTGAATCCCCAAAACTCCACTCTGACGTATTTCTTAGTATCCCCTGAGAATAACTTAGGTCGCTAAAAGCTACTGAAAGAGGAACATTACCTGATGTAGGGCTACCAGAAAAATCCATAACATTACTAATAGCTCCCCTATCGAGTAAACCTTTTCCTGTGCCTCTACAAGGAGATGGTATAGTAAGTTCAAATCTTCCTTCAGCAGCATCTAAAAATAAAGGGTCAGCGTATAAGGTACTAGTCTCTGTAGTTACTGTAGGAGCATAAAAATATAAGGAATCTAACCTACTCCTTATGTCATTATATAGCAAATTAACAGGTATTAGTATTACAGCTTCATGCCATGAACCAGCAGGAGGGGTATTATTATTCCATAATATATTGTTAACTAAATCTATAGAGTTACCACTTATACCATCTATAAATAATCCACCTCCATAGGCTGCGGCGTTAGCATAAAAAGTATTATTTACTATGGACTCGCCATAACCCGCCCCTGGAACTTTTATACTATAAAATAGCCCACCACCCGATCCTGATGTAGTACTAGAGAAGTTTCCTACAAATAAACAGTTTTTTACAAGAGTATTATCCTCGCAGTATACAGCACCGCCTAAAGTTGTACTACTGTTACTAAAGAAAGCGCAGTTTCTTATAGTCGTTCTAACTAAGGGGCTTGCACTAGTAGCGTATATAGCTCCTCCAGGTCCCCCCCAAGCGGGGGATATAGAACAACTATTAAAGTAGCAGTTCTCTACTGTACTACCTGAACCAATAACTAAAGCTCCACCTGCATCAGCTGCTACGCAGTTTAAGAAAATACAGTTTCTAATAGTTACAGTTCCACCTGTTATCGCTCCACCACTAGATACGTAGGAAGATATTGAGCCATATAGGTCAAAAAGAAGACCATCATATGTTGTCCCCGATGCGGAGAACTGAAAAATTCCAGAATAATTTTGTATAAAACGAGCAGGATGGGTAAGAACATCACGCTGAGTTAAAGCAGTTTCGGTGCCTGCAAATCCACCATATATTTTCAGATTACTTTCATTTACTACATAAGTACCTGTATAAGGATGAGCATCACCATTATCCTTTAACCAAATCTCATCATTAGAAAATGCGGCACTAAGAGCGCTACTAAGGCTACTATAGGCATTAACCCAAGATGTACCATTATTTGCACCTGTAGCCAGATTACTTACATATATAATTGCCATCTTTAAGTCCTTCTTACCCTAGCTGTAAAATATACAGAGTATGCCCCTGGATCAACATATGTATGTACAGGAGATCCCAAAACAGAAAAAGCAGTACCATCTCCAAAGTTCCACTCTCTACTTACAAGTTCATAAGGTGTAGAGATTATACTTTTATCTGTGAACTTAACATTTAACGGTACTCTACCCTTTTTTGGATAAGCATCAAAATCAATCTTCATAACCGTAATAACTCTCTCATATATCAGGTTAACTGTGTCTGTTCCATCTGTTACATTAAGCTTTAATGTATGTGACCCAACACTTGTATAGGTATGAGATGGACTTTGTTCTGAACTTGTTATCCCATCCCCGAAATCCCATGCCCAAGAGGTAGGTGTCCCCAATAAAGCAATACCCGTAAATTGTACAGTTAACGGTAGGCTACCAATATACTTATCAATAGTTAAAGAAGCATCAAGAGCCATGCAAAAGCCTTTGAGAGATAAAAATAGGTCCTATCGATAAGGGGAAAATATTAATAGATAATAAACTTATTCCGTGGATTCTTAGGTTCATAGTGACCACCATTCCACTGCGTAGCTATATAACGATATTAACTCAAGCTATGGAGTCTAAGTCATCTAATCTTCCTGCTATGCCTCTAAGCGATTGAGTATAGTTAGAAAAATCTACGTCCTTGCTCCAAACCTGCAATTCATCGATCTTCATAGTGCTGTTTGGGACTACATAGATTTTTTTTGAGGATGGAATAATTGGAGTTGTATTTACGCTTTTAGTAGAGGGTACTATCTTTAATTTGCTACGGGCAGAGCTAATATACATCTTTTCTTCGGATTTATTAAACATAACAAATGTCCATCTATGAATATATATGATTGGGTCTACAGACCTCCATACATATTCATGCGTCTCAAATATTAAATGTTTATCTAAATCTACATAAAATTTCCAGTACTCATTAGTATCCGAATTTTCTGATAGTAATATAACAAAATCTGGCTCTTCTACTTTTTCTTCAACTACTATATAACTATCTAGTATTTTTACGTCTTCTTCTATGTCATTTTTTACTATTAATTTAACAGTATATATTCCTGGTTCCGTATATACATGCACTGCTGATGTCGTCTCATAATCAGTAGAAGCACCATCCCCAAAATCATAAACTGTACTAGTGATGGCTCCTACAGAGGTATTTGTAAAAGTAACCACCAAAGGTGCTCTACCTAATGTTATGTCCGCTGTTAGATTTGCTGTAATAGTCATAATATTAAACTGTTATGTATTGTGAAAAAGTATCTGAACCGACTGAATTCGTTGTTGTTAAACTTACTCTATATGTCCCGGAGCTACTGAAAGTATGCTCTGTATTTCTTGTAGCACTTTTGTAAGTATCTCCAAAATCCCACATCCACTCCTCTGGGTAGTACGTGCTACTATCCAGAAACCTAACCTTCAAAGGATTTGTACTATTTATAGTATACGTAAAATTTGATATTGGTTTAACACTTATTTTTATCCATGCTGCTACTATCCCTGTACCTGTAAGCCCTAGATACGTATTTCTCTTAAATCTTGATGGCGCTCCTTGGTATTGTACAGAAAAACAGCCATCGACGATACCTGATTCTAAAGTATAAAAAGAAGCCCCAGTAATACCTATATCCCACTGTAGGTCTCTTTCATATATAGAATAGTCTACTAAAGTTTCATCATCATTTTTAAACTTAAGGTATAACTGTAAATCTTTATCTGGGTACCATCCAGTTGAACCCTGTATACCGTAGAAACCTGTTAATCCTAAACCTGTATCTCCCTGTAACCCATTCTGACCAGTATATCCTACGTGTCCTGTATTACCTAATATTCCTGTATTACCTAATACTCCAGTACTACCTAAATCTCCTTTAGCACCCGTTGTTCCTTTTATCAGTTCATCACTAATCGTAAAAGTAGCCATCTGTGAGTATTCGTTCAAAGATATTACTTCGGTAGCCCTATTCCTATTATAAAGAATAAACTGAGCTATCGGGATGTGGTTTTGTATTACCTTATGTGATATAGAAGTAACAGATGTGCTAAATATTCCTACATTATCAAAAATAAACTTACCTGTTTCTATCTTATAATATACATTCACTACAGCATATTTATTAGCATCTTTAGGCAAATCAAAAAACTGTTGTGAGCTTATAGGAATGATAAGATTATTTAATGATACAAAAGTATTATTATAAAGTACGGTGCCAAGATTAACTACATAATTTGTAGTACCATCTATACCTTTTACTATAGATATAGTATTTGATTTATTTGTCTTTAGTTCCATCTAAATTACATCCTAACTATAGGCTTATTCTGTAATCTATAAATACCTACAGATGTCTCAGCTGTTTCTGTATACCCAGGTTGATACTCTATATCATCATCCTCGAAGAATCCAACCTGATTTTCAGTTCTTGCTCTGTATACCTTTGAGAATATAAGGAGAACTAACTCCCCTCTTACAAAAGGAGAAATTATATCAGACCTTATTCTGGCAAGCATAGGAATGAAAACTTTTCTTGGATTAGCAACAGACATATGCTCAGCTTGTATTCTGAACTCTTCGCTACAAGCTGCATAGTAGGCCCTCCCAAGTTTATCTCCAACATTGTTAGGTTGAGATAATGTAAGGGAGGACCCTACTGTTCTACCTATTATTGCAGGTAGTTTTACAAACCCTGAATCTATACTGAAGTTGCTAAAATCTAAATCATCCACGTTGGTAAACATATTTTCACTCAAGAAATCTGGATCATTAACCGGAATGTTATCTATAGGACTTTCATATGGCTCACCTTTAATATCCGGTGTTGCTCCGGTTCCAAGGTTAGAGATATATAAAAACTCAGAACATTTCATAATTTCAACATCCAAACTGTCTGGCAATGAATTGAGAGTCTGATATGGGCGATATCTATATAAGATATTAGTTGTAGTTGTTTGAGTCAAATTCTCAAAAGTTATCTGTTTGACTAATAATGGTACATAGATAGTCCCAGAATGGGTTGTCACTCTAGGATCTATTCTAAACTTAGCCGCCACCGTTCCCATACCTGTTATATCAGGTTCATCATCCGTAGGACTTATTGAAAGGATAGGAAGTACTGTATATACTGTCTCATCCGGTATTATAGAAATTTCAGGATACCAAGCAAACATCTCATACTGCTTCTCACTTGTTGAAAAAGAGCTTATACCAAGAATAAGACCATTCAGTAGTTCCGGGAAAGCGGAGCTAGCATTCCTTAGATCAATAGTAAACTCCCTCTGATCGTCAGTAGTCAACAATACAGGGAACAGAACAGACTTGTAAAAACCTTCTATACCCTTTGAGCTAACATTAAAATTGACCATATAAGGCGCTCTCAATGCCTGCTGGTTCTCTCCCTTATGATTTAAAGGAAGACCCAAATCATTAGCGGTGGTAGCGTCAGAAGTTGTTGTAACTTCCATAACTACTTCCACAATAGTATTTGAGGGCACCACAAAAGCTTCATCGAGATAAATCAATATGTAGGTCTTATCGACCCCAGAATCAGTAAGTTCCCTATCTCTTAAAGAACTCCAAGTCCTGAAATCTTTAGAAATCTTATATACAGAACCGTTTATACTTGAAACACTTTTGACTGAAAAAACCCCATATCCGCTAAGATTCTTCGGCACTCTAATAACACTTGTCGGTTCAATTGCCTGGAAGAAGTAATGGTATTCAACAAGGGAGCCTCTGAATTGTTGACCATGAAATTTCCTTAACGACCTCTTAAACTCTATATCATTCTCAGGTAGATTTCCTATATCCTTATATAGATTCTGCATATCAACAGTATTCTGTATAGTCTTTGCTGAATAAAGAATAGTGTAGTCCTTATACCCAGATACTCTCTCATCAAGATATTCTATAACCTCGTCGTTATTAAATACATTTATTCCTCTGTAGAACAATGAGCTATTTGTGTCGTCTGGGATATATTTCATCCCCAAAGGCTGAACAGGTATTCTGGATAATCCAACCCCTGAAAAATCAAGGTAGGTTGCAGTTATCTGATACTGTATATTATCTCCTGTTGGATTATTTCCAGTAAGAGTAAAGACGACAGAATCTGTTCCCAATCCTTCCCAGGTTCCTTGAACACGTTCACTTGTTACCGCAGAGTCTCTTATAATAAAGGCGCTATATAGTGCCGTCTCATTGATATACAATGCTTTTTCTCTAGGGCCAAATGTTAGCTCAGTCTCAACAGGGGTGATATTAGAATTCACAGTTTTGATATCATCTCGTATCACTGCCGTAGAAGATACAGCACCAGTAGCCAGATTAGTTATATCTCCGATACCAGTATAAGTATCTACTGAGAGGATAGAAGTACTAAATTGAGTTCCCCTGTTATCTTTATTATCTATCTTTGTTTTAAGCTGATTCTGAAGAAGAAGATCTAAATTCTTCTCAAGAATACCACTCATAGTATTTACTACAATCTTTCTACGTATATCTACTATATCATCACTAACAATTTCAGTATATGTTAGCCCGTCAGGTCTAATAGCATTTAATTCATAATATGTAGAACCATTTATGTTAGACTCAATATTGAATGGTGAAGAATTCCTTCTTGATACAAAGAACATAGGAATAGCCCAGCTGTACCCATCATGAGTATTTCTGCAACGAGATCTCCACAATCCGTAGTCTCCATTACTACTCCCCATATTTTCGAAAGTGTAACTTCCAGCATCAGTTATTCCAGTATTAGGACCCATACTATAAACGTACTGCGCCCCTAATCCTGCTTCTGGGAAATTGAAAGGATCAATACCATCTACTACTCGTATTCTATACTGTATTTGAACCCTTTTTGTTGTCTCTACTCCTACATTAGGGTCTATCATATTATCTTCTAAATAGTCTGTAGCTTCAGACTGTATATTACCTTCAGGATAAATTCTTCCTTTAGTCCTTACTTCTAAATCTGAATCCTGTTCTTCGTATTGATTATCTATATTATTAGGATCATATTTTATGATTGTTCCCTCATATCCTACTACCCATCCTAAAGCCTCATTAACAAAAAACAAATCGTATAGGTCTACTCCCGTACCCGCGCTAAGTACTCTCCATTTAGCACCGCTATTTTCTGTAGTGATAAGTAATCCATTAGACCCACAAACCCATGCTCTATCTTGAATAGAAAAACTAATATCTGTAGTTGTTCGATTAGGAATAACACCAGAAGAAGGTCTAAGCTCAGAAGGCTTATTGATAGGGGCAAAATCAACAACAGATTGGAAAACTCTAATTTTCTGCCTCGATGCATCAGGCAGCGCAGCATCTGAGGCAAGATAAGGGCTAGTAACAGCGTTGATAGCATCTCTAAGCTCTTCTGCATTAGCATAGTTATCCAAATTAAGGACTTCTATATAGCTCCTTCTATCTTGAACTCCTACCCACTCAAGGACTAAAGCGTTAGGGTAGTTAGTTGGTGATATTTTATAGGAGGCTGAAGAGAAGAAACTCCTTGAATTAGGATATATTGTTACAGAGAAATCAAGAGGAAATTCTTTTTGAATAAAAATACTATATAATGTATTTTCTTTTGTTGGATATAAAGTCGTAAGAGATGCATACTCAGTACCCGTCCATATATTATTGGTCATATTTGACCAAGATCTTCCCCCATCTGTAGTCTTTAATATAATGCCATTTCTACCAATGACTAAACCGTCATTCAGATTAAAAAATGCTACAGAGGTTAAATCCTCTATTACCTGCAGGCTATTCGATGCATCGATTATAGTTTGAGATGTCCAAGAATTTCCACCATCATTTGTAATAAGTAAAGTGCCAGTATCTCCTACTACCCACCCTACTGCTGTATCAAAGAAAAAGACACCATTGAAGTTTGTAGAAATACCACTAGTCTGCTCAATAAGTTCAAAATTTGTACCATCAATAGTAAGCAGAACTGTACCGCTATCACCTACAACACATACTGTTGTATCATCTATGATATATAAGTCATTAAGAACATTAGTTATGTTAGTAGTAATCACTGTCCAACTTTCTCCACCATTGACCGTCTTAATTATATACCCGTTGTTACCAACAGCATATCCTAAGTAAGCATCATGGAATTTAACTTTATTGAAAGTTACTGCAACAGGAGTTTCTTTTGATACCCAATTATTACCACCATCTATAGTTTTAAGTATAACACCGTTATCCCCAAGCGCCCAACCAATCTGGTCATTAAACATATAAACTGTATTAAGGTTACTAACTTTACGAAGATTCTGAGGTTTGGATTCACTTGTTCCCGGAGAAAGCAAAGATCTCCAAACTTCTAAGAAAACTCCATCTACTCTACTTCCAGAGCGAAGCTCAAAATCAGATAGATTAATAGCATTAACGTGTGGCAAAGATGTTCCTGTATTGGTTACATAGATAGGCCATCCATTTACCAAAGCTACCTCAGGTTTGGAACCCTCAGGGTCCTGAGTATAGAAGTAGTTCTCTAAAGATTTATCAGTGAAGAAGGGCCTGTAACTAAGCCACCCAGAGGGCATATGTGCCGTACTCTTCTGAGTAAGAAGCTCCAATTGCTGCTGTGCTTCATTCAGTTCGGAGGAAAGAGGGGGTTTACCCTTCTGAAAAAATACTTTATCATAGGCATAACCAAGGCCATCATATACACTAAATACTTCATTTCCTAAATTCTTAGCCATCTTTATAATCCTTTTTTGACCGCTGAATCCTCTACTATATCTATGTCCTTCAAACTTACAGAATCTACTAACAAATACTCTATCTCACTTGTTGTTATATCATGGGACAATATCTCATCAGCTGGATATAAGACATAGTATGCTGCTTTGTAATTCTTAGTCTGCGGAGGGGCTCCATCTTTTGTGCTTACAACGATCTTCCCATCAGCCTGTATATAGGCTCTTCCTGGCCCTTTAGCTACATCATTCGGGTTAGTCATAAGAAGAAGAGTTATATTATCTTCATATATAGCTCTGAAAAGATTAGATTCCCCACCGTTTTCAGTTGTGCTGTATGTAAGAGCACTGTTAAGAGTCCTGTATGATGTGACTCCACTACTACTTGTTCTCTGGTACACTTCAAAAGTAAGATTTCCGAGATCATCTAATGGAATGAAAGAGCCATTTCTCTTCATCATTCTCTGTAGAGGTAGTTGAACACTTTTTACCCCAGGCACTTTCCTTACGACATCAACAAGAGCCGATTGAGTAAAAGTCTCTCCCATCTTAAGTTTATCAAGATAATTAGATATAGATGTCTGGATACGAGACTTCATTATAGTTCTATCCGATTCGATAAATCTTTGATCAACACTCCCTGACTTTACAACGACCATACTTAAGTCTATTTTATTTCCTATAGCCTGCTTAACAAGAACATCAGCTGTCGCATGCTTCATACTATCTACGGAAGTCTGAACCTGTGAAATAAGACTATTTGCTGTGTAAGTTACCAAGAAATTTTCATTAGCTTGATAATCTACTGAGACCCTGGCTCCAGATCTTATTTTACTAAACTGAAGTAGATTAACGTAGGTGCTATCCACCTCACTGCCTACTGTGATAGTATAATCTATGTTGTTTTTATATATAATAGTCAAATCCTCGGAATTCTTAACTACTATAGATGAAAGGTCCACTCCCTTTAGATTCAGTTGAGCGGGAAGATTAAGTATCATATCATGGAGTTCCCCAGTTACCGTCCTAAATTCAATATCAGTCTGTCCAAAAACTCTTTCATTATCTTGAAATAAGAATTCTATCCCATAACTTGACAATGACGACTCCCCTGTTAAAAGAGGATCTTCTAACTCTACAAGCCTGTATTGGTCCTGTGGAACCTGTGACCCATCTGACCTATAGACAGAAACGATATCTAATACAGGCTGATGTTGCAAAACAAGAACATTAGAACTTATATAAGTATAGTCTACCTCTATAACATCCAATGTAGCCATACCTATCACTAAATTTGTCTGATTAGGGGATAACAGTATAGTATCACCATCTCCTATGATACTATAATTAGTAAGGCTGTAATCTTTTCCTCTTGTTATATTTCTTACCCTATTAACAATAACAATCGGTGTTGTAGATGTTACTTTTGGATTTTTTGTTATTACTCTAAAATCAGAGGCGCTAGTTACAAAGAACTGCTCTCCCGTCTGTTTCCCATAGACATCAGTTGGATGCTCAAACTTGAAAGCCACCTGGTCTGCATACTGTAATACACGACTTCCTTTTATATATAGGTCTACTTTACCACCAATATGTTTATTGGAATCAGCATCAAAATCTCTTACCATGAGACCGTCGCCCGCTACTTCAGTCCTTACCTGTTCTACTCCTGGTATGTCCATAGCGACTCTTGCATACCCTGCCTCAGTCCCTCTATCTACAGATGCTATACCAAGTTTGCATCTCTCTACTAATTTGGTATTGTTTTCTCTATTCTCTCCAAAATCGGTAGGATCTTCATTTACTACCTGAACTGTAGATGGTAGGCCAGTAACTACAGTTATTGAATTAGCTGGAACATTTCCGCCAAATCCTGCTAAGGGAGCCTCTATATCTGCTACTATTTCATACCTATTTTTTATAGTATTGAAATAGTACTCAGGGTTTGAAGCATCGATTATTCTGGTGCCTATGACTGAGAAATTTACAGAATTTATTCCTTGGGAAGAATCTCCTGGATAAGTAACTATTGTCCCACTCGATATTATGATACTGGTAGTAGGAGCGCTATTAACATAAAATGTGACTTTTCCACGAGATTTAGTTGCTTCATTTCTTATTATATTATAATCAGATGCCTTCTTATCAAACTGATCATCTATTAATACCTGAAGAGTGGCTCCATCCTTTATATTTAAAGCGTCCGCTAATCTCTTCTTACCTATATTATAACTCATAGGGTCACTGACCCCATCTCCGTCACTGTCATCAAAAGTTAGTAAAGCATCTAAAGATAGTATCTTAAACGCAAAATCTTGAATTACGTAATATCTTTCAAACTCATTAGATACAGGATCTATAGTATCCCTTACTACAGATCCACCTATAACATTAATTACATTATTATCGCTCATTAATGTCTTTGATATGGAAAAAAGAACATCAGAACGAGACCTTCCAGGTAAGTCTCTAAATTGAGAAGTCAGATTTAAAAATCCACCCTCTAACTCAACAGAGAAGCTACTCTCAATCACTTGATTCAAAGACCTATCAAAAGCTACTGCTGTAGCTGCAAAATAATAAATGATATCTTGATTAAGAGTCGCGCCATCAGAAAGAAATACATTAGATATCTTTCCCTCTGTTACCAGTCTTGTAAGTACCACTGAGGTAAGGGAAAAAGTGAGATATTCGTTATCTACCTGCCTTGTTTTTATAGTCTGAACTGTAATATCCCCTGTGGTATCCGTAATCGAGGTATCTGCTATAGCTACTGTTTCTGTTTCAATATCATCTATCTCAGTAACGTAGGTTTCATTCATTTGGACATAACCGTTAGACCCACCACCAGGGGTAAGACTTACATAGAAGTTCACACCTACTATATCACTGTTTGAATTAGGAGTAATGGCATCAACTGGAACCATTACTTTTATAGTATCCTTAGCTCTTTTTATCTTTACCCCAGTAGGTATACCTATACTTGAAGTTATGGAGGTATCCCTAACTAAACTTGCAGTAACAGAGGAAGTAGTACTTTCCTCTATAAAATATCCTGGGCCCTGATTAACACTTATTCTCTTTACTGTTTTAAACTCAAAAAGTATACTATCCCCATTTAAAAACTCAACTATTCCGTCTGTACTTAGATACCACGGAATCTCAGTTACATTAATATATGTTGTTCCTACTGTAATACCTGTTGTAGTCCAATTAGAATAGGGGTCTGTAACTCCGTCTCTTGTAAGCAGGTACCTAAACTCTACGGTAAAAAAAGCATTGTCTTCTAATGCCTCGGGGTCAAAAGGAATAGTCCCTGAAATATCCTGTACAAGATTAGAGGTATAGTATATACTACTCGTACCTGGAGATGTCCAAGAAGTTATAGGATACAGTATTATAGGGGATGCTACTGTCATTAACTAGCTATCCTTTGTCTAAGTTGACTCAACTCAAGAAGTTGAGTATATTCTAACTTTTTTCCACTTTGAGCTGTAAAACTAACTACAACCTGCAAAGTAGTAGGGTCTGTTTGATCCTGTTGAACATCAACGGAAAGAAGCTGTCCAAATAATTCTCCCGATGAAACTGGACGACCAGTAGCCACCAGCTGCTTCTGCATGTCCTTCAGTTTATCTATTGTCGTATTTATTTCTTCAGTTATCTTAGTAGTAAGTAATTGACCGTCTAAAATCTTCATACCTATCATATCTTGTAGTCCAGTACCCATCCATGTCTGATACTTATTACTCCCTAACCTTGTAACTATATACTTTTCAACGTTTTGTATAAGAAGAAACTCATCTCGCGTAGTTAGTAAGTCTCCTCCAGAAGTATATGTAAGATCATCCAAGTATCGGGCTCCTTCACACTTTGGGCAAGAATTAGTAAAAGTTGTATAGCTTACCTCTATAATAGGATTAAAAATTTTTATCTTCTGCCTCAAGGATAAATATGACATTTTTTGTAGTGTAAGGTCTGTTGTATCTTCCTGTACACTATAGGCACTCTTATCTACTAATATAAAATTAACCTTAAGAGCTACGGATGCTTTAGAAGCTATTGGATATGTAACGTCTATTCTCTTAGCATCCAAGCTTAAGACACCTGTATCCCAGTTTATCTTATGGTCACACTTATTCTGTATTTTTAAATCGATAGACATATAAAGCCTCAATAATTAGGAGATTATTAGACTCTAAGCTCTGGGTCATCTATAAGTAGTTGGTCCCTAGCTTTTTGTGCCTGAATAACTCTTTTATCCATAGCTACCCCATTAACATAGACAACATCAGCCTTCTTTATGAAGGTAGTCGTAGTACCTGATGCTACCGCAGTCTCATCACAGAAAGGAATGCTTCCTCCATACTTTTTACGTATTTTGTCTCTCCAAAATTGCTCTAAAGACTTATTAGCAGCCCCATATAGTATATTCTGGGCATTAACAAAATTCTTATCCAAAGTAACCATCTTCTTAATGAGGAAACTAAAATCCTTTTGTATATTTGCAGCCAACTTAGTCCAGTCTCCGTCTGCAATCTTTAAAGCTTCCGCAAACTGTTTCAACTTAGCATTTCTAACTTCTCTTAGCTTCTTTATCTTGTCACTAAGAAAGACAGGGGTATAATCTTTAGCAATAATATTATTCAAAGCCTCTGAAGATATATGATTACTTATCTTATTCTTAAGTCTTTTAACTTTCTCATTATCTATAGCCTCACCACCAGATAATGCTTTAGACTGTCTATCTATAATAGACAGTTTTTCTTCTATAAGCGTATCCTTATACTTTCCTAAAGTATCTAAAACTATTTTTTTATTCTCTACTTTAACAAATAGCTGTATTAAATTTTCCCCTACTTTGAATTGTAAGTAGGCTATTAAGTCAGTAACTGTATTTACTCCTGGAAAATTAGGTACATCTAAGGTATCTGTAGCTATCTCTATTACAGCTTTTCTCTTTGTATTATATCTAAAAGTTCTTTGATTCAACTTTTTTATAAAGTCTGTCATAGCATCTGTAGTACTAAGGTCATTAGGTATATCATGTACTATATCTATAAGATCTATTAAGGCATCAATAAGTGTATTATACTCATCCAATATCAATTGGTATTGGTTATACTCTGAATTTTTTTGTATAACGTTATTTGACCAGTTCTTATACTGAACCTCATACTTTCTTACCAGTGTGGATAGCCTCTGTTCCTCTAACTTCAGTCTTGCTATAAGATAGTCATAGTCTCTCAAAGTTTTTTCAAAAGGGATGACTTCTCGTATCTCATTTTCAGCTTTGGCCTTTTGTTGGTCAGTGGGATTTACACCATATGACTTTATATTATCCTGGCGTGTCTGTTGAGACTCAGGGTCCTTATCTGAAAATTCATTTCTTTGATCAACGGGTGCCGTATCTTCAGGATTACCAGTTTTAGTTAGTATATCCTTACCTAATATGAATCTTGCTCTTTGTTGCAATAGCTTAGTAATCTGAGATTGCAATTGTTTCTGTTTTATCTTAAGTGAGTTTTTTATCTTATTACAAGCATCACCTGAAGTAGCACTAAGTTCCAAAAGATCATAAAAAGTAACAACGTCATCTTTTCTATCGGTTACTCTTACGTCAGAGTCATCTGGCCTAAACATTATTTGCCCCCACCTATTAAAGTCTCTTGGAAAAAGTTCCAAGCACTCATTGAGTTCTTAAGCTCCCTTTCATACTCATCAGCCTCATTTTTTGGAAAATATAGTTTTGCCGTGTCTTTATTTATAACTGGAAAACCAGCTACTATCACAATTCCAAAATATACCCCCCTCACATCTACTGCCTCGGGGTCCATGGTAGCTTCGTTGAACCTCTTAACAAATCCTTCAGTTCCGCCCTGCTCGAAGTCCAAGGTCAGGTACATGATAGTACCCTTTAATCTATAAGAAAGTAGTATATTAATAATGTTCTTTATAGATGTTACTATTGAAAGATACCCTTGTATCTTATTGGCATAAAAATCCACAAAATTTGTAGCAGCGTCACTGCTGGTTGTCGTAAACCCAATAAGAGACTCTGAAAAAGAATTCATCCGATCAAAAATAAAACCAAAAGATGGCCCTAACAGGGATCTAATACTTAGTGATAGCCATTGAGTTTTTATGCTCTCTGGATCTACTGTATTACCATCCTGATCCAAAATCATATACTTCTGAAGCTCAGAGATAGGAATGCACTTAACTGGCGTAGCTGTTACTCTATTAGATGCTATAGGACTCCTTATATCCTCATATATAGGCTTCTTTGTAAACCAGTTTTTACTAGGTACGCTATAAACTATGTAAAAGTATTTTGTTCCTTCTATTACGTTTTTATCCTCCAAACTATATTTAGGTCTTCCTATTAAAGACTTTATATACACAGGCTCAAAATCTGAATCTTCATAAATCAATATATTTTGGTCCGCCCCATTAACAGTAATAGATTTATTTACTCCATCGTATATTTTGCATCTATATACCCAAAATCCATGGATACCATTAGTCCCAGGGTGGTTCCAAGATATAGTAATTATTGGAGGATGATCCTCCAGCCATTCTTTCTTCTTACTTAAACTTGGAGTTGCCATAACATTAGTAGGACGAGAGGGCATGGGATTACTTATACCAAAAAGACTAGCTAATATTTCAAAATTCTCAAGCATATTAGAAAAATTATCAGGATCATTCTGACCCGCCATCCCAGCTATAACAAGCCCTCCTACTTTTGACTCTGGACCAAACTTAGGAGCATAAGGATCATTTATATCTAAGCATGCTGAAGTCACTCTCGCTTTTAGCTCATCAAAACCATAATTAAGTGGGTTCTCAAAGTTATATACCCTTTTATCTACGTCTGGTATTATTACTGTAGCTGCAATAGGGAAGGAAGCTAATGATTCTATGAACTGTTGTATCTTCTTAACTAGAACTCTTATAACTACCCCTAATAATCTATTAACTGATTTTATGTCACTTGATACTAATCTTAAAAGCCTTACTGCTATAGTAAGTGGCTTTGTAACAACATTGTCCATAAAAGTCAAAAATTTATTAGCACCATCTACAAAATCCTTATACTTAGATACATCTATACCTAAAGTGAAATCTTTCCAATCGTATCTTCCGCCAGATTTATTCAATATATTATTAGAATCATTTAATGAATCTGGAATATTAATATCATTAATATCTACAGTAGTCGGACTACCAATAGACTTATCTATCTTAGGTACTACATATAATGATTTTCTACTTGGTACAAATCTAACAGACATATCTACCTCTTTAAATATTCTTTATACTTCTTTTTCTCTTCCTCTATTACTTTACCTAGTGCTACCATAACAGGCTCAAATAGCTCTTTCAATATAGGAGCATCACGCTTTGTAGGCTCAATCATTTTCCATTGAGCTTTTACCCCACTGCTCCCAGTAAGTTTGCATCCCGACTGTTCGATTTTATCTGTTTCTGGTACACCTCTACTAGCTGGTCGCATCCGAACTCCTTATGGAACTTTAAAAATATCCAAAGATATTTATTGTTTATTATAGCTTCATTCTGTATGCTATTTCCAATCTGCTGAAACCTACCAATTTTTAAGTAATTAAGGAATTGGTCGGTACTAATACCAAACTCAAATTCTGAGAAGTCATCTCGATTGTAGAAATCTGGAATTACAACTCCATTCTCATCTGTCCAAGGCTTAGCCAATCTGCGCTTGATGTACTGTAACTGTGAATTCAAATTATAATCTGATATTTGATAGAACCTAATATCTCCCAAAAATCCGAAATAAATATGTGCCCCGCTTCTGTTTGTAGTTGAAACAGTTGATTCCGGGGAGTTAAGACTCATATTTATAGCTATATTATTTAGTAGCCCATATGTTGTTCCTTCTACACCTATAGGTAACACTGTTACTCCAAGAAGATGCGTATTTATGTCTCCTTTGATAGTAGCTACTAAATCTACTAAGTTCCTTGTACTAAGACTATCTGTATACGTTTTATTAAGCTTTGTAGCCGTAATAACTTTTGGTAACCCAGACCCCGAGATACTTATAGTTCCTGGGGTATCCATATTAAGTAAATATATTGCTGGGTATACTCTAAAGTCACCCTGTAACATAATAGTCTGTCCTGGAACTATGATAGCCTCTCCAGGTACCAGATACTTACAAGGATATCTCTTATACCCCTCCACAGCCGTGGCTGAAAACCCTGTAGTGTCTGTATCACTATTTATATTAGTCATCAAATTAGAGAAAGACCCGTTCAACCCATAGCTTATGGTTTTATGCGTGTACAGATTACTGTCAGTCCCTATACTTTGAGTCCCCTCAGAATCTAATAATTCAGCAGATGCTGTAGAGCCGCTATTAAGTACCTGTGATATGAATAATGCAGGGAAGTCCACAAAAGGCTTTAAAAGAACAATAGCATCGCTTAGCTCTTGCACCGTATCATACAAAGAGTCCGTAAGGTCAAATGAGGGTGGTGTATAAGTTCCTGTATATGTAATAGTAATTTGTACAGTTAAAACTCCACCTTGTATCGAATAACTACCATTAGATATAAAGAATCCTGTTCCTGAGGGTCCTGGAGTTATTGAGATACAGTCATTAGGAAATGCTTCCCTTCTGAGAATATTTCCTACTGCGGAGTTTAATACTGCAGCTGATAGAGCACCCGAAACTGCAGGATTCTTTACAGCACTAAATACTGGATTACCAAGATAGTGAGGAATGTCTAAGGCATTCAAGGTACTTGTTAAAGTATCAAGGGTATATGATGAAAGTACAAAAGTCTGAGTAAAGTTATAATTATAGCTATAGTTCGCAGATAAAGTTAATAAAGAACCTGTGCTATCCAAATTATAGGTTTCCGAGGTAACGCTATTATAAGAGCTACTAACACCCAATCTTAGAGTTTTTACATCAGCATCCAGAAGAAGGGTACTTGCTTCATTCACTATAGACGTATCTAAAGGCGGTGTCGCTATAGGTACTACCTGATAAGTGAAGTTTTTACCTAAAGAATCTATAGTGATTACATCATCTATCCCTAAGTATAAAGTATCCAAATTTGCTTTTACCACTCTGGTTATTGCTGTCTCTGGAAGATAAGTGTACTCAAATAATCCATCGTTACTCCTGTTAAATTTTAAATGGGCAAAAAAGTATTTATTGCATGCAGGATTACTATTAATCCTATTTATTAATCCATTACCCCTACCTGATGTATCATATAGAAGTTCTCCTTCTATCAAAGGAATAGTACAATTAACATAATCACTCGTTAGTATAATGTTATTCTCTACTATTTTACCTTCACGCACTCTGTATACTACTTGATAATAGGCGTTATTATCCCAAGAGTACAAATCAAAAGCCAAGGTATCAACTCTTCGATTTGAGAGTAAATCAGCTCTTGAATCCGCAGGACTATTTGGGATGAATCTATATGTTGTTAATTCGCTATATCTTTTCTCAGCCATCTCAAATGTGGCTGATTGACCCGGCTTTAAATCTTCACTTTGTAACGTCCATCCTATAGTAATATTTCCTTTGTATTCTGTCGTAGTTCCGTCTTGTAATCCTGTTATCGGGTCATAAGTAGGAACCAATATCTCTGCCTCATAAGGTAGTGCTTGTGCCTTATACTCTGATTTAATCTCATAGCTTTTCATCTGGCCCTGATCTGTTATAGAAGAACTCAAATCTGGGTTAGTTACCTTAAAAATCTTATCTCCACCAGCACTCCTTGAAAGAGATAAGTATGCATACTGAACTTTAATAATATCTGAGTCACTCATTCCTATTGAACTATTAGTAGAATTTGTGGCATCCAACATTATTTCCTTACCATCAGCTGATATAGTATATGTGCTAATATCATAGTCTTGTTCTTTACTTATATTAGTAACTTTTGCTACAACCTGTATCTCTGTTCCATAGCTTTTACTAATATTTTCATTTTTAGTTTTAATAGTATATGTACTACTATCTCTTATATTAAATTCCTCAGTAATTTGTCTGGTAGAGTCTATCGCTGTGGCTAATGAATAGATAGTATCATACTGTCTTAGATTATAATGAAAAGAAATTGTAGTAGAACCTATCTTAGTAAGCACCAATTCTTTTAGTATAAATACTTTAGGGCTATCTAATCCCCTATTAATCATCTCATTATATTTTTCTTGAGACATTGGTGTGCTTCTATATAAATCTATCTCACTCTGTGGTGTACTATAATCTCTAACTTGTCCATTAACATCTGTATCTACAAATTTATAGGACATAGACCAGGTAGCCTTAGCAGGCCCTACAGTCAGAACTTGAAAATAGTTTGAGGGAAAATCTGTAGGAGATACCGCCCAATGTCCTGATACAGGTAATTCTAACTCATCCAGGATTTTTTTGTTTTCGTTATTATTACTTACATATCTTGGGAATACCTTTACATTAATTCCTCCTGTAACATCTAATCTTAAATAGTCGTCCACTTTTTTATCCAAAAATAATACTCTTGGATCAACACCTCTATGGTCATCTACATTACACACTAATAGAGTAGCTCCAGTATCTGGTATTGCGACTGTCGGCACGTCATTGACGGGTCCCGCAGTATCCAATAGCCTCTTTCCAATTACTATTTTTGATTCCTTATCAGAAAAAATTACAGTGGGGTAGCTGCCGTAAGGATGGAACTCAAACACAGTGGTACAGCTTATAAGGTCCTGGCCATCATCCAAATAGAATTGATTAACAGCATCAGAAAGCGTTTGAAGAGTAGTATATTCAGACAACTTAAATACTTTGGTTCCACTCTTAGGACTATTTACATTAGGATTAGCCTTAGATTTGAATATAGCATTAATAACTAATGCGTGGTCACTCACTGCAGCTACAAAGTATACCCCGTACAAAGGATTAGTCACCGTATAGGTAGGATGATTAGAATTAAATTTAAGGCTAATTCCAGGAAGTTCCTTGAAACCTATGGTCAATACTCCAGAATTTTCTCTTATACTATCTCTCGCATCCTTCTGAAATTGAGTGCCCTCTTTTAAACTAAGTACCCATCTTACATAGTCATTAGTCCATGTAGATAAATTATTTGCATTTGTAGTGATAGCTAAATCCTGCTCATTTCTAAAGTTCGTATATTTACTCTTTGCTGTAACAGCCTCATAATAGGATTTACCTATAGCTTCTGAGGCGTTCGGACCCTCAGATATAGTTTTTGCTAAAGGACCCTCATCACTTATAAGGAAATCCAAATGTGGAGCATACGTAGGTATACGCCCAGACAGCAAATTTGAAACAGATGGTAGGAATCCATCATTTGCTCCAGATGACTTTTCTTTGAAAGTGCTATACGGACCATTAAGTATACCATCTTGATAAGCCCTGGCTATTTTGTCCTGGATATCAAATTCATCCCTAATTATGTCCTCTTCTATCTCCCAACCTTGTTTCTCTCTAAGAAGATATCTGTACATATTGTCTGGCATATAGAAGTTCTGAAATATAGGAGTACCAGTAAATCCATAATCTTCTGCGACATCTTCTCCATCATCTACTGAGAACTGAAACCAAAGATTTCTGTCTTTTGCCCTAAGAACAAATCCTTCTATGTACCCTTTCTTAGTATTTGGAGTATAAATCTTTTCAAATGATATATAGAAATACTTCTTTAGTCCTACTATCTCATCTGTATCTTTTCTTGCATCATCTGTATTATTATATATACCGTCTCTTATAGAGGATACTTTTCTTTGATCAAAGAAACTTAAATCAGCAATATTTATAGGTATCGTTTCTATCGGATCATACTTTAACGTATCCTCGTTATATGTACCGTAAGTCATTCTTATATTTTCTGCTGGTGTTGGCACTGGGTAGGGTAAAAATAATATCTTCAGCAGGTCATATAAACTGAACTTTTTAATTCTGTCTGTGTCTGTCCTCTGCCCAGTTATCTTCCCACCTACAATTTTTGCACCAAGACTAAAGTTGTCATCATAGCATGGAAAAAATGGTACTGTTTTTCTATTTACATTTATGTTGTATCCTTCACCCGATAATGCTGCTTCATATTCGGTGAAAGTTTTTGTTTGGGTCTTATCTGCGGAAAGCCTTTTTATCTTCTTTTCCCACTTCACATCCGCAGGATTCTTATAATCCCCTCCAGATAATACCTTCATAGTAACTGTCTTTATTCCTTCTTCTTTAAAATACTGACCGTCTTTTAAAACTAGTACCTCATATGTCCCACCTTCAGTTGTAGAAGTATCTGTTCCGGTAAGTATTCTCCCTATGTCATAATAATCCTCTGACTCATCAGGTTTTACCTGATCTCCTACATCTATCCTCTTTAGGAAATCATACAACCCTGATGGTTTAAAAACCTTATCATCACTGCTTATAGCTTTAGTATATCCTGATACTGGAGTTTCACTCTCCTGACTTAAAATCGTATAATCTAACCCCTTAGTCCAATAGGGATTAACAGACTTTACTCTACCCTCTATAATAGCTGGTCTCCCATCCTCAAATGTATATTTGATGTTATAGATGTAGCACTCATTATAGGACTGATACTCAGTACCAAATCTATCATAAAATAGAGGGGCAGAATCATCATAATCCATTGGAAAATACTTACTAAACTGCCTTTTTATCTGATTAAAGTCTTCTAATCTTGTAAGGGTATAATCGGGGTTATCCACTACAACATCAGGAGCCACGGTTAATTTTTCAACACTATCATCCGTAAGACTAAATGTACTACCAGATTTACCTACTGCGGTACTATGCCCAAATTTGAACCCAAGAATAACTTGCTCTTCAGATGTGAAGTTTCTAAGTCTATGCTTATACCAGTCCCATAGTTTAATATATAAGTCTTTCTTAATCTCTTCGTCCCTTAAGAGGTACTTAAGATTTATAGTTCCACCCTCATATACCCTTACATTATCGTCCCCAGCTGTATCAGAACCTTGACCTCCTCCAGTAGCCTTATTTCCCATAATCTGCTGAACTTGTGGGACTGTGACTATCTCCAAGAAGTCTCTTTGTGTAAGCGTCTGAAGATAAAACTGATCCTGATTAATGTAGTCCATGTAAACGAATACACTGTAACCTTTTGGCAATGAAGAAATAAATCTACAGCTGCAGGTTACATCTTTTCCAGCTACATCAGGAAGAGCGTCTAAACCCATATAACTTAACTTGAGCCTATCTCCCCTAAGAACTGAATCGGTAAGTGTAATTGAACCACCCTCTATGATGTAATCTATCTCCGGGACTAATCTGCGTATATTCAAAGGTCCCAGAAGGTTCCATCCTATAATAGCCCCAGTAGTTTTAACTGAGTAGAAATCTCCAATAGGCCCATCTACATTTCCTGCTATAGCAAAATATCCAAACAATCCTAATCCAAGCTGCTCACCTGTTGTCCCTAAAACTACTGCAAAAGGCTTATTTCCTGTAACTACAGAGTCTATGTTTTCTATTTCATCTGTGATGTCATATACCGATTTATTAACATAATTAATTGTAGTCGTCTTAACTGCTGGTATAGGAGTGGGATCTGTTTCAGTAATTTCTAATCTATCAGAGAAGAACTTTATTGAAGCAGAAGAATTATGTCCTACTGGTCTTGTGTAGCCAATATCAAAGGTTTTCTCAGCAACAAGTATCGTATATGGTATAGTAACCTCTCCGCCTGTCTTAGGAAGAGCATACTTAACAAACTTACCTTGTTCCAGTTCTTCCTGATATGCTGAGGCATCCGCTGTGAAAGGAGTAAATCCTGATACATTGAAATCCTCATAGGTATCCATATTCAGTGTCAAATCATAGATATCTGTAAAATCACTGAACTTAAACTCTACTTCTTTCCTTGTTCCTCCGTCCAGTATCTCTATAAGAGTAACTTTATCTTCATCTATCTTTATATGCCCTTCTCCCGTGCGTCCTGGAGGAGCAGTATAAGTTATAGAAAAGAAAGGTTCCGTAGGTTTTTGACCAAGTAAAATATTGTATGCTGTAACCTGTACATAATTAGATGAGTTCTGTATCTTCACATTCTTATTAAGTGTTGCTTCTAAGACCACTGTAGTATTAATATTAAACTCTACGCTAACAACAGCATATATATACCTACTATCAAATTTTACCATAGTTCCCGGTCTAAAGTACTTTACTACGTCTCCTACAAAAGTTATCTCAGAAGTATCATAGTTGATTAAAGATATTGCGACTGGCGCTGTTACCCAAACTGCATTATCAAACTTATAAGCGTTAGGATTAACTATGTTCTCTCTTATTGTATCTTTCAGAGTTACCTGGGTATCTGTTGCTGTGGTTCCTGATATCCCAGTACTCCCACTAACTTCATAATAAGAAGTTGTACCAGATACTCTATTCTGGAAAGCCATAAGATTGCCATTAGTGAACATAGAAGTCTTATCTGTAGCCTTAATAGTAAAAGAAGGACTATTCTTAAAAACTTCTAATAGACTCCACTTATAAAGCTCAGGTATAATAGTCACGGTATAAGGAAGGTCAACTATTATTCCTTCATCAAATGGTATAATAAGATCTGCACTATAGTCACCTAAAGAAAGATAGTAGTCTTCGGTATTTAGGGCAGAAGAAATAGTGAAAGGTCTGTACGTTGGTATAGTACTATCTAAGGTATGGAATGTTGAGTCTGTACTTCGTATTGCTGTAATAATATCCTTAATTGTTGTATAGTCTGAAAACTTATATACATAAGCATTAGGATTTAACTTACCATCTACATTCTCTGTTATGATTATGCTTTGTTTGTCAATTATTATAGACCCTGTTCCCTCATGATTCATAGGAGCTGCATAGGATATCTGGAAAGCAGGCTCTGCTGGATCAGTTAGGATAGGGAATTTGGAAACAATGTTTACCTCAGATTCTTCATATACGGGGGTCCTTGATATCTGTACGACACCATGAGGCGTAGTTTGTAGCGCTGGAAAAATATTTACTGCGACTGTTTTATCTACTTCATTAGCTGAAGCAGAAAGTACTGTGTAGACATATTTGTTATCCAATAAAAGTAAGCTATCTGGTCTAAGCGAGGTAAGAAGAGCTAAAGTATTTCCCTTTAAACGTATTGAGGATGACTTAGGCATTGTCGTCTTATCTATTGTAGTGCCTTCGGGCATATCTTCCCAGTTCATAAAATCATCAAACAAACTGAAAGAGGGATTCCTGATATCATCAGGGAAGTCAGCATACAATTCTATATGTGTATTATCCCCATCAAAAGAGACTGACTTTATCTTGAAGAAATATGTATTCTCAGGATCAAAGTTATCTATCCTTACTACCATCTCTGGATATAAAACATCAGTCCTATCAAATCCTTCTATAACAAAATAGTTGGTCCCTGCTGAGAATACCGGGAAAGAATACTCTACAGGGGCATACGGTAAACTATCCCCTTCAAAACTATAGGACGAAACAATAGTATCATTAGCGTCTGGGACGCTATTTATATTGTACTCTGGTTTGATAGTCAATAGCTTTGTCTTAGAATCATACTTGTACTTTGTTATATCTAAACCAACAGTACTATTATCAAACCCAAGATTTACAACTCCTGTTATCCCTAAAGATCGTACCTGGTCTTCTGATATTCCTATAGCTTCTGATAATCCTAATGCTATTAAATTATCTATCCCTAAGGCATAAAGTTGTTCGTCTGTATAGTTCTTAAATCCAAATCCAGGCTGCCCGAGTATTTTCACTGATAAAAATGTCTCAGGGTCTGATTGGTATGTTGTCCTCGTAGGGTCATCAGAGGCTTTGAAAGGGTCTACTACAGGCACAGAAATCATCGGGTTCTGTATCTGATATACCATATTAAGAGCGTCCATTGTTTTCATGGAATCATCTATTAAGGTCATCTTATAGGAAGTATTACTTCCAGGAATGGGCTGTAGTATGCAGTTAATTTGAGACAGAGGTGTGTATGTAATTGAAAGAGTCAGGATCTCTTCATTAGGAACAAAAGTAAGAATACTTATTTTTCCTGTTAGGTAGAATACTTCATAATCTGTACCTTCAGTCATTACTGTGGAGCCTGCTTCTCCGGTAATAGCATTTCTCCATCTTTTTGTTAAAGTAATGGTATTAGGCATTACAGGGAATTTTTTAGTCTTTATATCAACAATAGGAAGATCCTCAGATTCTTCATCCAATCCCTCAACGAAATAAGAAACAAGAACTGCTTCATTCTCTTTCATTTCTGTTTCTATACTTATTGCTCCAGAACTGTATTCAAGTATGTAGTCTGACCCTCTTGTTAGAGCATTATCATCTGTATCCTCGAAGTACATTAAACCAGTTATACCTTCTAACCCTGAAACAGGTGGTATAACAAGTTTACTCATATTTTGTACATTTTTCTCTCCAACCCCTTTTAATATGCTTACCCCATCCCATATAATATTTTTTTGATAAGTTACACTATCTATAAGGACTTCTGAATTATTGTGATTTATGAAAGCACATAACCCACTTGGGTAGTCTATCGTATAGTTATAATTTCTATTCTTATCCTCTTTATTTACTTGTATGGTTTCTGAATTAGGTATAATATTCTGAATAGGTGTTAGAAAATCTTGGGACTGTGGTATTACTTTTCTTTTAACTACATTGAAGAATCCCGTAAATGTGGAGTCTATCCCTTTTACCTGTACTTCCTTATCAAGTTTGTCCAAGAACTTTAGATACGCAACTTTTCTGTCCTGAAAAGGTGGGAACGGGAACTTATATTCAGGCTGTTGACCATAGTTGACTACGTAGTCTTCTCCTTCTACCTTCTTTATCGTACTTCCTGTATGCCCTATAAAGACCTTCAAACTTGAGTGTGGGAAAGGTATAGGACTAAGAGAAAGGTCAGTTACAGAGTTCTCTGCGTTCTCCACAAGAGGCTTATAAATACTCTCAACTGAAGAGATATCAGAGGCCGAAGGAGTAGCAGAAGGTAGCGGAGTAAAAACAAGCTGATCTCCGGGGAATGTCTGCATTCCTGTATAAAAAGCTGTGTAAGGTCCTTCAGGTTGTATTCCCGTAATTGCCCAGACCTGATCGTTTTTATTGTAGTAGAACTTCCCTTCATCATTGAAGCTCTTTACCTGTTCAAACTGTACACTTCCTAATTTCTTTTTCCTAAGAGTACATGATGCCCCTGTAGTAGCCCCCGCGTAACTTTGAGTCAAAAGGATATCGGTACCTTCCATACCTGTGACAGTATAAAAGTCCATTGTTTCGTCATTGCGAATGACATCACCATAAACCACCTGGGATGGGTTGATACCCGTGACATTCTGCACTACTTTGCTATTCTTTATGAAGTCAGCATATCCTTTAAGATTGTTGGCTCCTATAGATGCCTGAATAAGATAATTAGCCCCTGTAAGATGTGCGTCATAGGTAGCGTTTGTGTCAAATGTAAAAGTAGAGGGCATATTTTTTAGCCCAACACGAGTACCTCTTACTTCTGTCTCAGACACATCTAATGTGTTCAGTTTAAAAACTTCTGCAGCCATTTAATCCTCTCTAACTAATTTTTGTGTACATCGAAGGTATACCTATAACGGCAACTGGTCCTGCTGGAGGTACCGGAGCTACTACCCCAGCTGTCATAACAGTAAAAGTTGCGGATGACTTTAAATGAGTTGCTATACCAAAAGCTAATATATTTGCCAAATCTTTGTTATTCTTTCCAGTCATTCTTCTTGATACCATCTCTGCTAATATCAGCTTTGATAGTACTTGGTCACTTATTGCTGTAAATTTACCAATACCAGCCCCTGTAGCTATTCCTACAGCATTACCACTGAGTATCATACCTAAAAGTGCTTGACTCACTCCCAACGCTATGGAGTTAAAGAAGGGCCTCATCTTAGTACCCGTGAATCTTAAAGAAGTTGCTTTGTTGATCATTAAGGACCCCATAAGCTGTGGTACTATGCCTGCTACTGCTATACTAGAAATCTGACCAATAGGTCCCATTAACCCGTTTAGTGTACAAGTAACTAAATTTGGTATAACAAGATACTTAGCTACTGCTCCACCTATTGCATTAGCTATATCTTTATTATTTTTCCCCGTAAATCTATTGATGGCAAACTGTGCCATTATAGCTGAGGAAATAAGGTTAGACTGTACTGGCATAATATACTATATTCCTTATCCTTTTTAAATAGTAGCTTTAACAGTATTTGAAGCTATTAAAGGGGCACCAGTTATATAATCCCTATGTGAATTCCTGGTAATAACACCACTAGATAACCCACCAGCTCCTTTTAAACTAATAGTAGCCCCCTCAACTATTACTCCTGCTCTTGCCTGAAGAAGCATCTTTGTAGAGGCTTTGAATTGTCCTTCTCCTGCTACAGTTTGAAATATAATCTTTCCAGCTTTAGTTTTAAGAGATACATTTCCTTTAGTCTTTATTTCAGCTGAAAAATTACCAGTAGTAGTCTTAAAACTTCTATTACCACGTATTTTGATCTCTTCAGTTATATTTCCACTCTTCTGTATAGTTAAACTTCTATTACCACTTATACTCTTTATAATTTCTTTTATATCACCTTTAGCTGGGTTTGGTTTAGGATCTATAATAAGTTCACTGCTGCCATTTGTTATAGTTGTTATCCTACTACCAAAAGCTTCCTGCCCTTGCTTAACTACTTTCAAAGAATAAGAGTCACTTACTGATACATTCATATTAGTACCAATATTCAAAGCATAGGCCCCTGTAACCTGAACCTCTTTCATACCATTTATCTTCAGTCTATCAGCAGCCTGTATGATAGTTTCTCTGCTACCAGTAATTTCCTCTCTTAAGCTACCTCCAACTTTTTCTATCTTTTTATATGGGTTAAGGTCTACAATTTTTTTCTTACTATCCTTGAAATCCCTTAGCATATCATCTATTTGACCGTATCTGTAATAAGCCATACCATCAGACCTTATATCTAAGCTTCTACCACGAATGTCACGGTCTTTATCCGTATGCTTTCCTAATACCCACTTCACTCCGCCTTCAGTAACCAAATCCCAAGAGTTTCCCTTATTATCTTCTTTTCCCCATATCTCTTTCTTATTTCCTTTTGCAAGAATTGACATGGAGCGTCCCCCGCCCAACCCTCCACCGGATGCTGCTGGAATGTATTGATAAAAGTGCCCTTCTTTATCTATACCAAAGAAAGCCCCATTCTCATAGTTTCTTGTTTGAGGCTTATAAAGAGTAATCGCCATTCCATACTTTTCTGGGTTCCCGCCTGTGAGAGAAACTAAATCAAAATTACCATCTTTGGCGAATCCATCTTTGAATAGACTTACTCCTAAAAGTTTTCCATATGTATTTCTTTTGTTAGGATTATTTCCTGCAAAGTTTCCCAAACTGAAAATGGCAACGGGATTTCTATTTGATGTGTTTTTAACATTATTCACGTCATTGAAAGAAATCTCACCACTAGCTTGATCTTCTACTTCAATTGTGTACTCGGTATAGTGGTCGTCTGAGAATCCTACTTCTCCGGGTCTCAAATTAAAAACCACTCTTCCATCTTTTAGGGTCTCTTTGTTACCATAGTGCCCCTCACCTAAATTTGATATTCCTAAAGAGTTCCTCTGTATAGTTCCGGCATTTATCCATACTCCGCTTGAAAAAATATAATTATTAAGTGAGGTCGATATAATAGATTGGTCAGAGGACCTCATGAAAATCTTATCTCCTAATCCATCTTCTAAATATGCATCATCTCCCAGGAAAAACTCTGTCCCCCCAGATGAGCCTAAACTGACTTCTCCAGGTCTCAGCGGTTTGAGCCTATAGAAGAAATCATTCTTACCTGAGTAATCTATATTGTCGGGCCATCTCTTTATATAGGAGGGTTCTAATCCTGCTGAAAACCTAGGTATATATGCGATAGGAGCTACTAGATTGCGCTGTACTGCCAGTATTACTGTTGATCCTTCTTCTGGCATAGAAGATATAAAACTTCCGACACCTGAGTATGGTTGTGTAATAGGTATATTATATGATGTTCCTCTATTATCATGCAGCTTAATAATCAGGGTTTGTTTCTCTACATTAACCTGTTCAATAGTACCCACCTGGAAAATCATATCTTCTCTCTCACGCATACCAAGAGAGGGTTTTTCTCCAGGGGAGACTCTTCTACCAGTTAGTTTTAATGCTTCCGTATGAAAAGACATATTACATCCTTTATTATCTCACTCTTAATTCTGGTGCTGGCTTTAACTTTGCTCCCTGAATAACTTTTATACCATTAAAAGTATTATTTTGTATATCAGAAATATTTACATTAGTATGATCCGCTGGTGCAGCAGTAGTCATTTGTTTTATTAAACTATCATTAATTTGCTTTATCGGTACCCTACTATTATTTAATAATGGATTATTTGTATCAGGAGTAGTCTTTGTATTATCTGGGCCTGGAGTATTTACACGTTTTTTTGTAGTTAACGTATCTTGAAGATCTACGGCTTTCTCTATAGGAGTATTATCCGGTACCGTTTCATCAGTGTATCCAAATTGATATATAGTCTCACCGTCTGAATTTCTATAATAGTTTTCCGTTGAGACTTTTGTAGGTCTGGCGCTCATTAAGGTATCTACTTCTGCATCAGTCTTTTGTATAGGGTCCAAAGTATCTATTAATCCTCTTTTATACATCTTAAGATTAGCACCATATGGGAATGCCCCTATGTGCCTGTACCCATTTATATCTGTATACGGAATAGTATCATCAGTCATCATAAGTAACTCATTGGACACCACTGCGTCTGGAGTTCCATAATTCAAATACCCGTTTGTGGGGTTCTGCCCTGGAATAACAGTTATTTTGGCTTTAGAAACCTTATAGAATCCTGTAGTTTTAGGACCACTTACTAAATCTGATACTCTCAGCAGGTTATCTTTTAAGATATCATTATTAATCCTTTGAGTGTCCAAATTAGCATCCTGTATGGCTGAGATGTCCCCATTAGTCACATTCTGATTTTGTTGCTGAATATTTAATTGTGATGCTGCTTCAATAACAGGATCTTTCGGAATGTTGTCCAAAGATCTTATATTAGTATTCACATCAAATCGGTATACATACCCTTTTACTATATTTCCAGGAAATGACTGTTTTACAGCCCCTTCAACAGCGACTGTTCCATCAGGGTCAAATACCCGGTCTCTTCTAAATTCAAGAGATAAATCTGTAGTGGCGGAAGTCCCGAATGTAATATTATGTGTTATCCCTGAAACATAATAATAAGCATCTATATGCCTTATGTACACCGGATACCCTAATCTCATTTCAGGTCTTAATGGTATAGATACACTACCTGTGAAAGCCCTTCCGTTTATCTTAGCCATTTCAGCAGCAGCTAACAATCTCAAGGTTTTAGCACTATTTCCATATCTAAATGCAGTAGTCTGGTACCTCAGTCCGAATCTCTTCATAAGATCATAATCTATATGGAATCCGATTATCTCCATTTCTGGATTAGTAGGTCTCATGGGGCTAGTTGCTTCAAGATACGTAACTATACTATTAGAATCTACTGAGGTACTCATATTTATGACTTCATTAGAGTCTATAACATATGTTGGGAGATTAGTATTTACTACATCCATATTATAGAAAGGCGGCTTAAATATAAAGCTACCATTAGTATCCGTAAAAAATTCCATTTGTGCTTGCTCACATACCTCATTAGCTATTTCAAGCTTAGTCATCTCCAAAGATTCTGACCCATCACCCCAATTTTCAAATGAGGCAAAAGGCATACATCTGGCTATCATGTTGAAGTCTAAGGTCAATTTAGCCTTAACTCTCGCAGAGAAATCATATTCTGAAGTTTGCTGAGCATCTCTTACGCTAGGTACAAGACTCTCCCACTCTATAGGCTTAGTCAGACCATACATTTCTAATGGAATTCTTTCTCCCTGCTGTGAACTTTTGTCTCCCAAATCCAAATTAAATCCAAATCTTTGCTCCCAATAACGTGTCATATCTAAAGCAAAAGAACCTAATAATTGGGCTGCATTATCTTGAGTAATACCCCCGTAATCGGGTAACTGTGTAAACTTAGATAGATTCTGATATACAAAATTAGAGGTGGCTTGTCTAACAACTTTACCAGTACTATCCTTGATAGGAGACATAAAATACGATCCACTAAATAAAGCTAATATTATTTCCCATGGATTAAGATTCTTAAATAGCGTAGGAAACTTCTCTAAATAAGGAGCACCGTATAAGCTATTAAAGGAAGAGGGTCTCAAAGTTACTTTCTGCCATTTCCACCATACCAACATATCAGAACATGTGATAGAGAAGGTAAAACTACCACCACTATAGTTCTCAGTAACATCTGTGATTAGTCCCCAAAATACGGGATAGTATTTGGTTTTGTAACCGTCAGAGGAATCAAGAAATCTACCCTTCATATATATTTTTA